>PJQF01000098.1_pt1 | contig 56482 bp, 40 predicted proteins | sample 1503741 | NCBI WGS metagenome assembly PJQF01 (sample SAMN07775949, study PRJNA414020) | Biofilm metagenome, whole genome shotgun sequencing project. | isolation source: biomolecule (vanillin) treated reverse osmosis membrane biofilm | place: India: Nagpur | collected 2017-03-21
ACCACGTTTACCGGATGAAATGAGTTCCAAATGTGGGAGCGGGCTTGCTCGCGAATGCGGCGTGCCAGTCGGCTTATTTGTAACTGACCCAGCGCCTTCGCGAGCAAGCCCGCTCCCACAATCTTGACCGAGTTTAGCTACCAGCACCGCAGTGCTCTGCTTTTCTGTGGGAGCTGGCTTGCCTGCGATGCAGACACTTCGATACATCAGGCATACCCAGCCGCAGACCCCATACCAGCTCCCAGATTGACCCAGTACAGCCTGAAGAGCTGCCCACCCTCTGCCTGATGTACCCAGTTCCAAATGTGGGAGCGGGCTTGCTCGCGAATGCGGTGGGTCAGTCAGCTCATCTGTCACTGATGCGCCGCCTTCGCGAGCAAGCCCGCTCCCACAATGTTGACCGAGTTTAGCTGCCAGCACCGCAGTGCTCTGCTTTTCTGTGGGAGCTGGCTTGCCTGCGATGCAGACACTTCGATACATCAGGCATACCCAGCCGCAGACCCCATACCAGCTCCCAGATTGACCCAGTACAGCCTGAAGAGCTGCCCACCCTCTGCCTGATGTACCCAGTTCCAAATGTGGGAGCGGGCTTGCTCGCGAATGCGGTGGGTCAGTCAGCTTATCTGTCACTGACCCAGCGCATTCGAGAGCAAGTAAGCTCCCACAATGTTGACCGAGTTTAGCTGCCAGCACCGCTCGACAACCAGAGCACTCAACGCGTAAGCAAAGATGTGTAGCGACCTATGGCTATCGGCAAGCCAGCACCCACTGTTTGAGCCAATTTCTACAGCGAGGTCGGCGTGACCCCGCGCACGACCAAATCGCTGATAAACCCCAGCCAATCCTGCTGCTGCCCTTTAGCCGACAGGTCTTCACCGAGGAAGGAGCTTAAGGTGTGGCGGTTGGAGTTATAGAAGTAGCACAGCGAAGCGATCATCAAGTACACGTGTTTGAGGTCGATGTCCTGACGGAATACGCCCTTGGCCTGGCCGGCTTCTATGATCGGCCGCAGCACGCCGACGGCTTCTCCTGACAGCCGGCGCATTTCGCCGGATTGCTGGGCATGTTTGCCGTGGTGGAGGTTTTCGATGCTCAGGATTGCCACGAATTCGGGGTGTTTGACGTAGTAATTCCAGATAAACGCCACCAAGTCGCGCAGCGCCTGTTCCGGCGTATTCAAGTCCAGCTTGAGTTTGCTTTCGGCTTTATTGAACTGCTCGTAGATGTGCTCCAGCACGCAGATGAACAGGTGTTCCTTGCTGCCGAAATAGTAATAAAGCATGCGGTCGTTGGAGTCGGCCGCTTTGGAGATAGTGTCCACGCGCCCACCGGAATAACCGTCGCGGGTGAACACCTGGACCGCTGCCTGCAGGATGCGCGCACGGGTCTGGTCGGCCTGTTGGGCGCGAATACCGGTCTTCTTGATCACCATTAAAAAGCGCCTTACCGACAGTCAAGGCGCGAAATATAGCATGGGCATTTTTGCGGCCGTTCTGTGACCGACAAGTTCTGTAATAAAAACGCCATTGCGCTGGGGATTGGAATCCAGTCGGGCTATTTTGGTGCGTCTTAATAACTAGAGTAGCCATGGATGAAATACCAACCCTTCAGCCGTACCCTGATTGCCACTGCACTGGTGTTGACGGTCAGCGGTGTGCAGGCCGCTTCCCAGGCCCCGGTGGCCGGTGAAAATGGCATGGTGGTCACGGCCCAGCATCTGGCAACTCATGTGGGCGTCGATGTGCTCAAGGCCGGCGGCAACGCGGTCGATGCGGCCGTGGCCGTGGGCTATGCCCTGGCCGTGGTATACCCGGCAGCGGGCAACCTGGGCGGCGGCGGGTTCATGACCGTGCAATTGGCGGATGGGCGCAAGACGTTCCTCGACTTCCGCGAAAAAGCCCCGCTGGCGGCGACGGCCGACATGTACCTGGACAAAGACGGCAAGGTCATCGACGGCCTGAGTGCCAAGGGCCATTTGGCGGTCGGCGTACCTGGCACGGTGTCCGGCATGGAAACCGCCCTGAGCCAATACGGCACCCTCAAGCGCGCCCAGGTGATTGCGCCGGCGATCAAGCTGGCGGAAAACGGTTTTGAACTGGAGCAGGGCGATATCGACCTGCTGCACACTGCCACCGGCGAGTTCGAAAAAGACCAGGACCTGCGTGCAATCTTCCTGCATAACGGCCAGCCGATGCAGGTCGGCCAGAAGCTGGTGCAGAAAGACCTGGCCAAGACCCTCAAGGAAATCTCCGCCAAGGGCACCGACGGTTTCTATAAAGGCTGGGTCGCCAAAGCGCTGGTGGACTCCAGCCAGGCCGGCAAAGGCATCATCACCCAGGCTGACCTCGACACGTACAAGACCCGTGAACTGGCGCCCATCGAATGCGATTACCGCGGTTACCACGTGGTCTCGGCACCGCCGCCAAGCTCGGGGGGTGTGGTGATCTGCCAGATCATGAACATCCTTGAAGGCTACCCGATGGCCGACCTCGGCTATCACTCGGCGCAAGGCCTGCACTACCAGATCGAAGCGATGCGCCACGCCTACGTGGACCGTAACAGCTACCTGGGCGACCCGGACTTCGTGAAGAACCCGGTCGCGCATTTGCTGGACAAGGACTACGCCGCCAAGCTGCGCGCCGCCATCGAGCCGCAGAAAGCCGGTGATTCCCAGGCGATCAAGCCGGGTGTGTCGCCCCACGAAGGCAACAACACCACGCATTACTCCATCGTCGACAAGTGGGGCAACGCCGTTTCGGTGACCTACACCCTGAACGACTGGTTCGGTGCCGGCGTCATGGCGAGCAAGACCGGGGTGATCCTCAATGATGAAATGGATGACTTCACCGTCAAGGTCGGCGTGCCGAACATGTACGGCCTGGTCCAGGGTGAGGCCAACGCCATCGCTCCGGGCAAGGCGCCGTTGTCGTCGATGAGCCCGACCATCGTCACCAAAGACGGCAAGGCGGTGATGGTGGTGGGAACGCCAGGCGGCAGCCGGATTATCACGGCGACCTTGCTGACTATCCTGAATGTCATCGACTACAAGATGAACATCCAGGAGGCCGTCGACGCCCCGCGTTTCCACCAGCAGTGGATGCCTGAGACCACCAACCTTGAGGCCTTCGCCGTCAGCCCGGACACCCAGAAGATCCTGGAAAGCTGGGGCCACAAGTTTGCCGGTCCACAGGACGCCAACCACTTGGCCGCGATCCTGGTGGGCGCGCCGTCACTGGGCGGCAAGCCGGTCGGCAACAACCGTTTCTACGGGGCTAACGACCCGCGTCGCAACACCGGCCTGTCCTTGGGCTACTAAACGCCGTCAATTACTGCAGGAGCGAGCCCGCTTGTTCCTGCAGCAGCTGTTCGACAGCGGCGAAGGCTTTGTCGCGGCGCGCCTGCCAACCCCCACGAATCACGACCACCGGCTGGCGGTGCTGTTGCAGCCAGTCCAGGCTGCCCTGGAAAAACGCCCGGCGGTCCGCCAGTTCCGGCTGACAACGCTGGCCGTCGGCGGTCCATTCCACATCCTCGGGCGACAGCAGAAGGTGCAGGTCGTAATGCCGCGCCAGCAATTCGCTGTCGAGCCATGCCGGGCAGTCGCCGAACAGGGTCTGGCTCCACAGCGTGTTGGTCAGCAGGTGCGTGTCGAGGATCAGCAGCCGGGGTTGCTGGGCGCGCGCGGCGTCCTCCCAGGCCAGTTGGCCACGGGCAATCGCAGGAATATCCGCCAGGGTGGTGTCACGCTGATAGTGGTCGATGAAATACCGCACGTATTCACCGACCATCAGCCCGCCGAAGTGTGCCTGCAGTTCCGCCGCCAGCCAGCTTTTGCCGCTGGATTCCGGGCCGGCCAGTACCACGACTTTCATGCGTGCAACGCCGGGTCGGCGCGCCATTCACGCCAGCCTTGCACGGCAATCACGGTGAACAGCGCGTAAAGCGCGGCTGTCAGGTACAGGCCTTTATAGAGGAACAGCCCCACGAAAATCACATCCACAGCAATCCACAGCGGCCAGCATTGCACACGCTTTTGCGCCATCCACATTTGCGCCACCAGGCTGAAGCCGGTGAGGGCGGCGTCGAGCCAAGGTTGGGCGGCATCGGTCCAGTGCGCCATGGCGGCGCCGAGCAGCAGGCTGAAGACTGCGCCAACGGCCAGGCTGATCATGATCGAAGGCCAATCGAGGCTGCTGACCTGGCGCCCTTGCTTGACCTCACCGGCGCGGGTCCATTGCCACCAGCCGTAAAGTTGCAGGACGGCGTAGACCACCTGCAGCAACATGTCGGAATAGAGTTTCACGTCGAAGAACACCCAGGTGTAAAGCAGCACCATCACCAGGCCGATGGGCCAGCACCACGGGTTCTGTTTGACCGTCAACCAGACAGCGATCACCCCCAGGGCGGCGGCGAACAGTTCAAGCCCGGACATGGCGGTTCCTTGGGGACGTGGGAGAGGGCGGCGATTGTAACTTCAAAATGCCGAAGGACCAATGTGGGAGGGCGCAAGCCGCCTCCCACAGGCTGAACGGTGCTAGACCTTGAACTGGCGCAGCAGCCCATTGAGCTGTTCACTCAATTCGTGCAGATGTGCGCTCGCCACGCTGGATTGCTCCGCCGCCAGCGCTGTGCTGTGCGACAAGCCGGCGGCCTGGGTGACGTTCTGGTTGATGTCTTCCACCACATGCGCCTGTTGCAAGGTTGCGCTGGCAATCGAGGCATTCAAGCCATTGAGGTTATGTAACGCCTGGCCGATGGCGTTAAGGCTGGCACCGGCCTGGCCGGCTTGCTCGATGGTGAGTTGCGAGGCGCTATGGCTGTCGCTGATCACCTTGACGGCCGCCTCCGAATGACCTTGCAGGCGCTCGATCATCGCCTGGATCTCTGCGGTGGATTTTTGCGTACGCTGGGCCAACAGCCGCACTTCGTCGGCCACCACGGCAAACCCACGGCCTTGCTCACCGGCGCGTGCGGCTTCGATGGCGGCGTTGAGGGCCAACAGATTGGTCTGGTCGGCGATGGAGCGAATCACTTCGAGCACGCCGCCGATCTGTGTGCTTTCACTGGACAGCGTGCGGATCACCTCGACGGCCTGGCTGATGGTGCCGGAGAGCTGGTCGATCTGCTGCATGCTGCTGTCGATGTTCACCTGGCCCTGCTGCGCCTGGGCCTGGGCATCGCGCATTTCGCTGGCGGCGTGCTCGGCGTTTTTGGCCACGTCCTGCACGCCATAGGTCACTTCGTTGATTGCCGTCGCCACCAGCTCCATCTGCTGCGACTGTTGCTGGCTGCGGTCATGGGCCTGCTGGGCGTTGGTGCCCAGCTCCGTGGAGGACTGGCCCAAGGCGTTGGCGCACACCTGCAAGTGGCTGACCACCTGGCGCAACTTGGCCGTAAAGCTGTTGAAGTGCTGCGACAGCTGGGTGACTTCATCACGCCCATGGGTGTCGAGGCTGCGGGTCAGGTCGCTTTCACCACTGGCGATGTTGGCCATTGCGTCCACCGCCGCCTGCAACGGCCGCACGATGCTGCGGGCGATCAACGTGACCAGCGCCGTCATGATCAGCGCAATGACCAGGCCGATCAGCGAGGTTTTCCACACCTGAACTTTGAATTCGGCCTGTACATCATCCACGTACACACCGGAGCCGATAATCCAGCCCCAGGGTTCGAACAGCTGGATATAGGAGGTCTTTTCCACCGGCGCTTCGGCGCCCGGTTTCGGCCAGCGGTAGTTAACGATGCCGGCGCCCTTGGCTTTGGCCAGGCTCACGAATTCGTTGAATATGGCAAAACCGTCCGGGTCGCGGATCGCCGAGAGGTTTTGGCCATCCAGCTTGGGGTTGGCCGCGTGCATGATCATCACGGGCGTCAGGTCGTTGATCCAGAAATAATCGTCGTGGTCGTAGCGCAGGCCGCGTACCGCGCTGAGGGCCTGTTTTTGCGCCGCCTCGCGGGTCATTACGCCGGTTTTCTCGAGGTTCTGGTAATAAGCCAACACGCCGCTGGCGGTTTGCACCACGTGTTGTGTCTGCTGGCTTTTGGCTTGGTAGAGGTCACCATGGATCTGCTTGAGCATCAACAACCCAAGGGTCAGCAGCATCAACACGGCGACTATCAGGATCAGCCAAAGACGGCGGCTGATCGACATGCTGCGCAAACTGTTCATCGTCCTGTCACTCCGTGCTTTTTATAATAGTGGGCGCTGCATCGACATTTACGGCTTGTCTGATAGGCTTTCGGCCTGTAATCGAAAAACCTGAGTACTCCCTGATTTTTCACGAAATTTTTGCGGCCCGATGTTGAAAATCCACACCGGGCCTTAAGTGTGCTCGTCGTCAGTGAACTATTAAAAAGACAGACAAGGCATGCCGTCGCGCATGACCTTTGGGGGAAACATGGACTTTTGGACCGCCATACAGGCATTGATTCTTGGCGTTGTGGAGGGGCTGACGGAGTTCCTGCCGATTTCCAGCACCGGGCACCAGATCATCGTCGCCGACTTGATTGGCTTCGGCGGCGAACGCTTTGAAGCGTTCAACATCATCATTCAGTTGGGCGCGATCCTGGCTGTGGTGTGGGAGTTTCGGCGCAAGATCCTCGACGTGGTGATCGGCTTGCCGACCCAACGCAATGCCCAGCGCTTCACTGTCAACCTGATCATCGCAGTGCTGCCGGCGGTGGTGCTGGGGGTGATTTTTGCCGACCTGATCAAGCATTACCTGTTCAACCCGATCACCGTGGCCACCGCCCTGGTGGTGGGTGGCGTGATCATGTTGTGGGCCGAGCGCCGCCAACATGCGGTGCACGCTGAAACGGTGGACGAAATCACCTGGAAAGACGCACTCAAAGTCGGCGTTGCTCAATGCCTGGCGATGATTCCGGGTACCTCGCGTTCCGGCGCCACCATCATTGGCGGCCTGTTGTTCGGCCTGTCACGCAAAACCGCGACCGAATTTTCGTTCTTCCTGGCCATGCCAACCATGGTCGGTGCGGCGGTGTACTCGGGCTACAAGTACCGTCATCTGTTCCAGCCCGATGATGTGCCGGTGTTTGCGATTGGTTTTGTCACGTCGTTCATCTTCGCGATGATTGCGGTCAAGGCCTTGCTCAAGTTCATTGCCAACCACAGCTATGCAGCCTTTGCCTGGTATCGAATCGCGTTCGGCCTGGTGATCCTGGCGACCTGGCAGTTTGGCTGGATCGACTGGACGGCGGTCAAGCCATGACCATTCAGTACCCGCGCCTGAAGGCGTTGCTCTTTGTGGTGTTGTGCGCCGCGCCGCTGATCGGCGCGACGCTGGTGTGGTACCGCGGTGAGTCGGTGATTCCGCTGGCGGCCTACGGCGTCGTCAGTGTGGTGGCGTTTTTTCTGTACTGGGGTGACAAGCGCAAGGCGCAATCGGAGGGCCCGCGCGTTCGCGAAAATATCCTGCACGCCGTGGAGCTCGCGGGCGGATGGCCAGGGGCGCTGATTGCCCAACAAGTGTTTCGTCACAAGACGCGTAAAGTGTCTTACCAGGTGCTGTTCTGGGTGATCGTGTTGCTGCACGAGGTGTTCTGGCTCGATCAACTGTTCCTGGGCGGCACGCTGCTGGCGCTGTTGTAGGGGGGAGGCGCTTGGGATGTACTCTGCCAGCCTGCGCCAAGCGCCTCACGCAATCGACGATATGCATCAGCGAAACACCGGCTTTTTGCTCAAAACACCGAGCGCATAGGGGGCACACGGATGTCTTTATCCGATTCATTGCTACGCCATTCGGCTACCGAGCTTGGCGCGTTGATTCAACAGCGCAAGCTCTCATCTACCGCCATTGTCTGCGCCTACCTCGCACGTATCGAGGCGCTCAACCCGTCGATTAATGCCTTGGTTCAAGTGTGTGCCGAGGCGGCGCTGGCGGGCGCATGGGCGGCCGATCGTGCAGTCGCCAACGGTGAATACTGGGGCGCGTTACACGGCGTTCCTTTTACGGTCAAAGATGTTTTCGACACGCGTGGCGTCGTGTCGGCGGTAGGTTTGCCGGAGCGGGCTCATTACCGGCCGGAACAGGACGCCACCGTCGTGACGCGCATGAAAGCAGCCGGCGCCATTTTGCTTGGCAAAAGCAACTGCCCGCCAGGTGGCGGTGGCGGCGTCACCGACAATCCGGTCTACGGCGCCACGCGCAACCCGCACGCGCTTGCCTATAGCCCCGGTGGCAGCAGCGGTGGCGAAGCGGCGGCGATTGCCGCTGGGCTTTCACCGTTGGGGCTGGGCAGCGACTCCGGTGGCAGCTTGCGCGTCCCCGCGCATTTTTGTGGTGTCTGCACGTTAAAACCCACCAGCGGCCGCGTGCCTAACACCGGTGTTTTCGATCACCTGGGCGGGTTGAGTGACTATCGCAGTCAGATCGGCCCGATGGCCCGGCATGTCGAAGACCTGGCCTTGGCGCTACAGGTCATTGCCGGTGAGGATGGGGTCGATGCCGGGGTGATTCCGATGCCGCTGCGCGGTATGCAAACTCAAACGCTGAAGGGGTTGCGAGTCGCCTGGTACAGCGATGGTGGCATCGAGCCCGTTGACGCGCTCACGCACACCACATTGCAGGCGGTCGCCGATCTATTGGACGCTGAGGGCGCCTTGATCCGCTCGGCCTTCCCCTCGGCGTTGAGCAATGCCCGTGAGATTACCGAACGCTATTGGGCAATGAGTCAAGGCTCCGGCGCGCAGTCGATCCAGCTGTTTTCAGATTGGGATCAGTTCCGTACAGCCATGCTGGGGTTCATGGCCGACTACGACATTATCCTGTGCCCTGTCGATGCCGCGCCGGCGACCCAACTGGGAGAGACGCGGCCAGGGCTGTTCAGTCACACGCTGCCTTATAGCTTGGCGGGTTGGCCTTGTGTGGTGGTCCGGGCCGGAACGGATAGCGCGGGTTTGCCGGTTGGCGTGCAGATTGTCGCGCGACCTTGGCACGAGCATGTCGCGTTGGCGGCAGCAGCGGCCATTGAGCGCGCGCTGCCGTTCACGCGTTGAGGTGTCACGCAAGCTTGAGTCCCACCTGGGTGCGCTTGGGCAGCTTGCTGACCACTAACTGGTGCGAGCGTTGCAACAGGCCACGCAGTTCCTCGGCGTTGAGCGGGTAGGGCGTGTTCATGATGATCCACTGCGCCCGTGCCAGGTAGGGCGCCGGGTGGATGCCGGGGCGGTCCACATGGCCCAGGAACAGGTCTTTGTCGACCTTGAACGCCAACGAATCGCCGCGCAGGTTCTGCACGGCAAACATCTTGTTGCCGGCGATGGAAAACACCCGCACGCCGCCCCATTTGTAGTCTTCGCGCGCGCCGGGCAGGCTCAGGCAGAAGGTGGCGACTTGTTCTTCGGTCATTTTCATAGCAAGCGGTCTCCGCAACCCTTGAAGGCTTCTTCCAGGTAGTCGATCCAGGCACGGATGGCCGGCAGGACGCCACGCCGGTGCGGGTAGACCGCCTGCAGCCAGCCGCCGGGTGACGACCACTGCGGCAACAGCTGCACCAACTGGCCGCTGGCCAATTCCTCTTCGCAATACATCATCGGCAGCACGGTAAAGCCCAGGCCCTTCATGGCGCAGGCTTTGCGCACGATGAAATCGTCGATGCCCAGGCGGGCTTCCAATGCCAGGTCTTCGGTGTTGCCTTGCGGGTCGATCAGGCGCAGGTGCACCAGGCGGTCGGCTTCCAGGGCACCGAGCACCGGCAGTTGCTTGAGGTCGTCGAGGCTGTCGATTTGCCGCCCCTGCATGAACGCTGGGCTGGCGACGAGGATCGTCTGGGCCTGGCGCAAGCGCTTGGTCACCAGCAGTGGGTCTTCATCGCCCAATTCGCGCACGCGCAGGGCCACGTCGATGCCCTCGGCCACCAGGTCGACACGGCGGTTGACCAGGGTCATTTCCAGTTGCACAAGCGGGTGCGCAGCCAGAAAGCCGGCGACCATGTCCGGCAGCATGTGCTGGGCCATGCCCACCGGGCAACTGACCCGCAAGCGCCCGCGCGGTTCGCTGGACATGCTGGCCACGGCTTCGTCGGCCATTTCCGCTTCGAGCAACATGGCCTGGCAATGGCGCAGGTAGCGCTCACCGACGGCGGTAAGGGTCAATTGGCGGGTGGTGCGCTGCAACAGGCGTGCACCGAGGCGTTCTTCCAGCTCGGCAATGCGTCGCGACAACCGTGACTTGGGAATCCCGAGCAGCCGCCCGGCCGCCGCAAAGCCGCCGGCTTCGACGACTTTGGCAAAATAGTAGAGGTCATTGAGGTCTTGCATGGTCAACCTGTTGTCCTGTCAGTGGGACGAACTATCCGCGTCTGACGAGGGCAAATCCACTACAAAAAAGCCAGCGCCTTGTGGACGCTGGCTGTGACAGCAGGGGCAAGCCGGCCACACGAGGGCCGTCGCCACAGGATTATGTACGTGGCCTGAACACCGTGAGCAACAGGGCGAGCCCGGCAAACGCCGCACCGGTGAGTGCCTGGCCCTGCCAGCCGTAGAGCTGCGAGGCGAGCGCACCGGCCGCGGAGCCCAAGGCGCCGCCGATAAAATAGACCACCATGAATACCGTGTTGAGGCGGCTGGTGGCTGACGGCTCCAGCGCCAATACGCGGGTCTGGTTGGCCAGTTGGTTGGTGCGGTTCCCCAGGTCAAGAAAGGTCGCCGCGATCAGGATCGGCCACCACCAACCTTGGGGACCCAAGGTGTAAATCAGGATAAACGCCACGAGCACGATGGTGATGCCGACGCGCTCCAGCAGACGGCCATGGCTGCGGGTTTGTTGGCCGATGGTCGAGGCGCAGAGAATGCCGACGATGGCTGACAGGCCCAGCAGCCCGGCCTGCGCGCTGGAAAATCCATACGGCGGCAACGCCAGCAGCGCGGCCATAGAGCCCCAAAACACATTCAAGGCGCCAAATACCAGCGCGCCCTTGAGCGCCGATTGGCGCAGGGTCGGGTGTTGCCTGGCCAGACCCCACAGCGATTTGAGCAGCGCGCCGTACGCAAGTTTGCTGGTGGACATCGACACGGGCATGCGCGTCAGGATCGCCAGGAACAGCACCACATCCAACGCCGCCGCCATCGCGAACATGCCGCGCCAGCCCAGCCAGCCGCTGACCACACCGCTGACGGTCCTGGCCAGCAAACCACCCGCAGACAGACCGCTGACCATCAGGCCCAACACCGCGCCTTTCTGCTCGGGCGCGCTCAGGTCCGAGGCGGCGGGAATGATCACTTGCGCGCTGATGCCCGACAGCCCCAACAGCAAGCTCGCGATCAGCAGCCAGCTATAAGACGGCGCCGTGGCCGAGGCCAACAGGCTGATGAAGTTGATGCACAGCACGGCCAGGATCAAGGTGCGCCGGCTGATCCGGTCGCCCAGTGGCACAAACAGCAGCAGGCCGCAGGCGTAACCGATTTGCGTGAGCATGGCGATCTGCCCGACATGCGCGGTGGACACCTCGAAGGTGTTGGCAATCAGCGGCAGCATGGCCTGGTTGTAGTAAATCGTGGCGACCGAAAACCCGCAGCAGATGGCGAGAAGCAGGCTCAGCCCTTTGGTCAGGGTGGGGGAGTGTGGGTGCATAGCGTGCCTGGTGGCTGTCGACTCTGCGGCGAGAATGAAGTGAAGTGCGCGTTAAATCCAGCGTCGCAGAGGTTTGCGCAACAACGCTGTGGGGCTGGGTGTTGGCTGAAGTTGGATTGTCCTGCTGACAGGACAAACAATCGCGTTTCAGCCCTCTAATCGAACATTCGGTTCATGTGTAGCATCAACCTCACTCGGTCGCCTCGTCGCGATCCTCACTCGGAGATCCCACATGAAACTGTTGCATATCGATTCCAGCATCCTCGGCGACAACTCGGCTTCCCGTCAGCTCAGCGCTGGTGTGGTCAAGGCCTGGCAAGCGGCTGAACCGGGTGTGGAAGTGACTTACCGCGACCTGGCAAGCGAAGGCATCAGCCACTTTTCCGGCGTGACCCTCGGCGCGCTGGGCACCGCTGCCGAGTTGCGTGATGCGGTACAAAAGCACGAAGCCGAGCTGAGCGCTTCGTCGCTGGCTGAATTCATCGCTGCCGACGCCGTGGTGATTGGCGCGCCGATGTACAACTTCTCGGTGCCTTCGCAGCTCAAGGCCTGGATCGACCGCATCGCGGTCGCCGGCCAGACGTTCCGTTACACCGAAGCCGGCCCCGAAGGCCTGTGCGCTGGCAAAAAACTCATCATTGTGTCCACTGCGGGCGGCCTGCACGCCGGCCAGGCGAGCAATGTCGGCCACGAAGACTACTTGAAGCTGGTGTTTGGCTTCCTCGGCATCACTGACATCGAGTTTGTCCGCGCCCAAGGCCTGGCCTACGGTGAGGAAGTGCGCAGCAAAGCGCTGAGCGACGCTAACGCAGTCATCAACGAACAATTGTTCGCCGCCGCGTAAGGCTTGTGTAAATTCTGCCTTCGCTCGGTTCCAATCCGAGCTCAGGCGCCTAAACTCTGTACTCTGATCGCCCACAGCGATCGGAGTACGGAGTTTTTTCGTTTACCCGTTGTCATTACTTTGGCCCAGGTTATGCACGCATGGGTTTATCACCCGGTGTGAGTGCCTTGAACCATGGACTTTTCAAATCGATATGCGGCGGGTGTCAGGTGTGGTCGCGCAGCAAAGGTGGACATCCACATGATGCGTCTTTGTGCTGTTTTGGTTCTTTCCCTGCTCGGTGGCCTGATTTCAGTGCACGCCGCGCCAGCGCCGCACCCGCATTGGAGTGTGGGGCTGCACCGCATGACCTTTCTCGACCCGCTGGATCAGCAGCCGATGAATGCCATCGCGTTCTATCCCTCTACCGACGATGACCACAGCACGCAGTTGGGGCCTTATCACGTCGCAGCCACTGAAGACGCCAAGATCGCCATTGGCCGCTTCCCCATGCTGATGTTGTCCCACGGCAACGTAGGCACACCGCTGGCGCTGCATGACCTGGCGACCTCGCTGGCGCGCAAAGGCTTTGTAGTGGTGGCGGTTTTGCACCCCGGCGACAACTATAAGGACCACAGCCGACTGGGTACCGTGAGCAACCTGTATGGGCGGCCGATCCAGATTTCCGCAGCGATCACGGCCACCCTCGGCGACCCGATGCTGTCGCCGTTCGTCAACGTTGAACAGGTGGGGGTTATCGGTTATTCCGCCGGTGGCGAAACGGCCTTGATCCTCGCGGGGGCCAAGCCGGATTTTGACCGTCTGCGTCGTTATTGCCATGAACGCCCGGAAGACCGTGACGCCTGCACGACCAAAGGCGAGTTGGTCATCGACCGCGACGACTTGCAGCCGCAGGCCGACCCGCGTATTCACGCCTTGATGCTGATGGCACCGTTGAGCCTGATGTTTGGCCGCCATACCCTGGCCGACGTGCATGTGCCGGTGCTGCTCTACAGTGGCGATGGCGACAAGCTGGTGGCGGTGGACAAAAACGCCGCCGCACTGGCGCGCAAACTGCCGGAACCGCCGGATTTCAAACTGTTGGCCGGGGCAGGGCACTTCGTGTTCATGGCGCCGTGTGACAGCGATCAGTTGGCGACAATGCCGGCCATCTGTACGGATGCCGACGGCGTAGACCGCGAAGGCATCCACCGCGACCTTATTTCAGAGGCCGGGCGCTTCTTCGTTCACACCCTCGGCCAATCGACTCGCGCCGGTCTGCAGACCGCCGATCAGTAAGCACGGCGCTTGAGCAGTACGGTCAGGCCCAGCGCTGTAACGGACAGTAGCGCCGCGAAAAAGAAGATCCACCCATAGCCGAGGTTCAGCGCCACGGCGCCCATCAACGGCCCGGCGATCGCCAGGGCCAGATCAAAAAACACCGCATAGGCACTCAACCCGGCGCCACGGCTGCTGTTGGGCACCTGTTTGATGGCTTCCACGCCCAGCGCCGGGTACACCAATGACAAGCCGAAACCGGTCAGGCCGGCACCGATCAGGGCGACCCCTGTGGAGGGTGCCAACCACAGCAGCGTCAGGCCCATCGTCTCGATGGTCATGCAGGCAATCGCCGCCGTGAACCCACCAAAGCGGCCGATGGCCGAGATAAACACCAGCCGCGAGAGGATAAAGCACACGCCAAACACCGTGAGGCAGTACGCCGCGCCGGCCCAGCCGCGATTGAGGTAATACAGGGTGATAAAGGTGGTCAGCGTGCCGTAGCCGATCGAGGCCAGGCAAAGGCTGGCGCCAAACGGAGCAATGCGGCCGAACACCGCCCAGAATGGCAGCCGCTCGCCACGCACCACCGGCACCGACGGTTTGTTACGGATCAGCACCAGGCCCACTGCCGCCAACACTGACAAGGCAATCCCGAGGCTGGTATAGCCGTAGTCCGCGACCATGACGACGCCCAGCGGCGCGCCAATCGCGATGGCGCCGTAGGACGCGATGCCATTCCAGGAAATCGAGCGCGCTGTGTGTTCGACGCCGACCGCGCCCATGCACCAACTGATGGTGCCCACACCGATCAGGCCCTGGGCGACGCCGAGCAGCAAGCGGGCGACGATCAGAATGCCCAGGCTCAAGCCGGGCAGGCTCTCGACCAACGTCGCGAAGAACGTCAGCACGCCGCTGGCCAGGATGCCCGACAGGCCCAGCACAATCGCGCGTTTGGTGCCGACGTTGTCCGACATTCGTCCGGCCATGGGGCGGCTGAGCAGGGTGGCCAGGTATTGCGAACCGATGGTCAGCCCGGCCACCACTGCGCTGAAACCCAGTTGCTCATGCACATAGCCGGGGATGACCGCGATCGGCAGCCCGATGCAGATAAAGGCGATGAAGGTGTAGAAGACGATGGAGACGATCTGCAGGGTGATCGACAGGGACGTGGGGGCGGCGGCAGGCATGGTCACTCGTTCGCGGGCGGGCGGTGACAGCATGATGGCAAGGGCATGGGGGAAAAGGAAGCAGGCTAACTAGTTTGTTTGAGGGGCAGGCCTACGTGGGCACTGCGCGTGTTGTGGCGAGCAGGCTTGCCCTGCGCAGCAGTCCGCATAAAAAAACACCGCGTTCTGCCTGGCAGACCGCGGTGTTGGGTTTCAGGGCCGCTTCGCAGCCCAAGGCGAGGCAAGCCCGCTCGTCACACTGGCGCTTTGAGTGACTTAGAACACCACGCCTTGGCTGCGCAGGTAGTCATCATAGGTGCCGCTGAAGTCAATCACGCCGCTCGGGCTCAGCTCGATGATGCGGGTGGCCAGGGACGATACGAACTCCCGGTCATGGCTGACGAAAATCAGCGTGCCCGGGTAGTTTTCCAGCGCCAGGTTCAGCGCTTCGATGGATTCCATGTCCAAGTGGTTGGTCGGTTCGTCCATGATCAGCACGTTCGGCTTTTGCAGGATCAGCTTGCCGAACAGCATGCGACCTTGCTCACCACCGGAGATGACTTTGACCGACTTGAGGATCTCGTCGTTGGAGAACAGCATGCGGCCCAAAGTACCGCGAATCATTTGTTCGCCCTGAGTCCACTGGCCCATCCAGTCGAACAGGCTCATGTCGTCTTCGAAGTCGGAAGCGTGATCCTGAGCGTAGTAACCCAGTTCTGCGGCGTCGGTCCACTTGATGCTGCCGGCATCCGGCGTCAGTTCGTTGACCAGGGTGCGCAGCAGGGTGGTCTTGCCGATGCCGTTCGGGCCGATGATCGCAACACGCTCGCCCGCTTCAACCTGGAAGCTGAAGTCTTTGAACAGTGGCTTGCCGTCGAAACCTTTGGCCATTTTTTCGACCATCACCGCCTGGCGGTGCAGCTTTTTGTTCTGATCGAAACGGATGAACGGGCTCACGCGGCTCGAAGGCTTGACCTCGGCCAGCTGGATCTTGTCGATGGCCTTGGCGCGCGAAGTGGCCTGCTTGGCTTTCGAGGCGTTGGCCGAGAAGCGGCTGACGAACGATTGCAGCTCGGAGATCTGCGCTTTCTTCTTGGCGTTGTCCGACAGCAGTTGCTCGCGGGACTGGGTCGCCACGGTCATGTACTCGTCGTAGTTGCCCGGGAACAGGCGCAGCTCGCCGTAGTCCAGGTCAGCCATGTGGGTGCACACGCTGTTCAGGAAGTGACGGTCGTGAGAGATGATGATCATCAGGCTGGAACGCTGGGTCAGGATGTTTTCCAGCCAGCGGATGGTGTTGATGTCCAAGTGGTTGGTCGGTTCGTCGAGCAACAGCACTTCTGGGTCGGAAAACAGCGCCTGGGCCAGCAATACGCGCAGTTTCCAGCCTGGGGAGACTTCGCTCATCGGGCCGAAGTGTTGTTCCAGAGGGATACCCAGGCCCAACAGCAGTTCACCGGCACGGGATTCGGCGGTGTAGCCGTCCATCTCGGCGAATTCGGTTTCCAGCTCGGCCACGGCCATGCCGTCGTCTTCGCTCATTTCCGGCAGCGAGTAGATACGGTCGCGCTCGGCCTTGACCTTCCACAGCTCCTCGTGGCCCATGATCACGGTGTCGAGCACGGTGAATTCTTCGTAGGCGAACTGGTCCTGGCGCAATTTACCCAGGCGAACGTTAGGCTCCAGCATGACCTGGCCGCCCGACGGATCGAGGTCGCCGCCGAGGATTTTCATGAAGGTCGACTTGCCGCAACCGTTGGCACCGATCAAACCATACCGGTTGCCGGCGCCGAACTTGACCGAGACGTTCTCAAAGAGCGGCTTGGCGCCGAACTGCATGGTGATGTTAGCTGTGGAGATCAATTACTTTACCTATCAATGGGTTGCGAGCGTGACGGCAGGTGCCTTCAGGCATGCGTCAACAGCGACATCAAGGCGCGAAACCCGGTCGCTGAACACAAAATTTTGGATGTGTGTTGGAATTTGGCGCGCATTGTCGCATATGTCAGGCGACAGTTGTATGGCGAGCGAGGGATGGTTTCATCAACGTCTCCGGCATGGCCAGCCATAACAAGGCTAACGCCACCGCAGCCACGCCCGCCAGCGTCAGGAACGCGGCGTTATAACCGGCCTGTTGCACGACGAAACCGGCCAGGCTGCTGCTCAGTGCCGCGCCCAGCCCGAACACCGTGGACAGCGCGCCGAGACTGACGTTGAACCGGCCGGTGCCCTGGGTCAGGTCTTTGACGATGACCGGGAACAACGCGCCGAAAATCCCCGCGCCGATGCCATCGAGCATCTGCACGGCGACCAACCAATAGGGGTCGCTGGACAGGGTATACAGCACGCCGCGCAGCGGCAGAATCATGAAGCCGGCCAGCAGCAGCGGCTTGCGCCCCCACAGGTCGGCCTTGAGCCCCACCAGCCACGCCATCGGCACCATCACCAATTGCGCGGCGACGATGCACGCCGAGGTCAGTGGCGTGGCCATGTGCAGGTTGATCTGTGACAGCTTCTGACTGACCAACGGCAGCATGGCGGCATTGGCCAGGTGGAACAGAGCGCAACAGATGGCGAACAGCAGCAGCGGGCGATTGCCGAGTAATACCTTCATGCCGGAAGGTTGTTCGTGATCGCTGCTGTGAGTCGGGTCAAAGCCCCGCGCAACCTCATGGTCTATCGCCTTGGCCGAGACGCAACTGACCGCCACAACACTGGCCAACGCCATAAAGGCCATCAGGTAGAACACCACCACTGGGCCGAACAGGTACGCCAAGCCGCCGGCCAACAGCGCCGCCACGGCGTTGCCGGCGTGGTTGAAGGTTTCGTTGCGCCCGGTGCGGCGAGTGAACGCGCGCGGCCCGGTGATCCCCAACGAAATTGCCGAAATCGCCGGGGCGAACACCGAGGCGGCGACGGCACTGGCGGCCTGGGTCAAGGCCACCCAACTGAAGGCGCTGACAAACGGCAGCGTCAGGCAACTGACGGTTACGAGGATGGCGGCCACGGCTATCACCGCGCGTTTGCTGCGCGTGCGGTCAATCAGCGCGCCTGCCGGGCCCTGAGTGAGCAAGCCGGCGATACCTGCGAGCGTCATCACCACACCGATGCTGGCCGGGTCCCATTTATGCACGGCCAGCAGGTAGATCGCGAGGTAAGGTCCGAGCCCGTCGCGGACGTCGGCCAGGAAAAAATTCAGGCTGTCCAGGGACAAGGTATTACGCAGATCAGCGTGATTGGCCACGGCGAGTTCTTCGGAAGGGGCATTCAACGGCTGAACGCTCATTGGCTTACTGACCTGTTGGCTTCGATAGAAGTTTCGCCGCCGCCGAGGGTTTTGTCCGACAGGTAAATGGCTTATGTTCCTGAATTCGCTTAAACGACAATCGGGAGACGCAATGGACATGCCCTCAGCCCAACAGGCCATCGCCAGCAACAAAGACGCCTGGGATGCGTCCGCCACACTCCACAAAGACAGCCCTCAGTGGAGCGCACTGCTGGCCTCGATTGCCCGTGCGGACTTTTCATGCCTGGACCCGACCATCACGGCACTGCTGCAAGAGGTCGGCGTGGCCGGCCGGGACGTGGTGCAATTGTGCTGCAACAACGGTCGCGAAAGCCTGTCGCTGTTCGCCTTGGGCGCGCGCTCCGTGGTGGGCGTCGATCAATCCCGCGCCTTTCTCCAGCAAGCGCGGGAACTGGCCGACGTTTCGCCGCACAACCCCGCGTTTATTGAAGCCGACATCCATCATCTGCCTGAGGGCTTACAGGGGCGGTTCGATGTGGCCCTGGTGACCATTGGCGTACTGGGCTGGATGCCGGATGTGGCGCTGTTTATGCGGCATGCGGCCAGTACGCTCAAGCCCGGTGGCACCCTGGTGATCTATGAAACTCACCCGTTCCTGGAAGTATTCGACCCGCGGGCTGCCAATCCGCTGCTGCCTGACAGTTCGTACTTCCAGCGCGATCCGTTCGTGTTGCAGGAGTCGATTGTCTATGAAGGGCTGGACGAGGTGCCAGGGCCGACGTCCTATTGGTACGTGCATACCCTGGGCAGCATCGTAAGCGGTTTGGTTTCGGCGCAGTTGCAGATTGACCATCTGCGCGAGTATCCGCATTCAAACCGTGAGGAATTGTATGACCAATACGAGCACCAACCCGCCCAATTGCCGCTGTGCTTCACCTTGACCGCCACCAAGCGCCCCGTCTGAGCCGTTCGGCTGCGCAAAAAAAAGCCCGCTAAAAGAGGCGGGCCAAGGGATTCACTGGAGTAGGTAGGCCTTACCCTATAGGCCGGGAAGTGAAGGCCATGTGAAAACCGTGTCGGCAGTTCGGATGGCGCGCGGTTCAGGCTCGGCGCACAAAAGTGCGCATGGTTTGCCCGGGCCCGGTGCTGAATACCGCCGGGCGCGGCATGCCTTCATCCGCCGCGATAAACACAAAATCGTCACCCTCCAGACGATAACTGGCGGGCAACGGCTTGCCGGCGTCATCGCCCATGGAGTCAACCCAGGTAATGCTTTTGGGTTGGGTGCTGCTGTCCAGAGAAAAACTGCCGGCGAGCAATATCTCGCCATTGACGGTTTTCACTTCGAATTGATCCCCGCTAATCGTGGTAATCGCCCCGGGTGCGCTATGCGCATCAACCGGGTTGAGCACGCCATTGTCTTCCAGGGATGTCTGCTCCCAAGCGCCCTGCAGCATTTGATAGTCCGGGTCTGACAGCGATTGCATACAACTTCCTTATTGCAGAGGGGCGAAGTGCTGTGTGAGCACCTGTTTACGCGCGGTTAATCGGCCAATGTGCAACGGTATGGCGACTGACAGGTGGCGCAAACCGCGTTTTTTCGTGGTTTGCCAGCGATTTAGTCATCGATTGACTACGCTGATTGCATTCTGAGTCTTACATAAGGGACGACCTTGCCTGGTCATCGACATGAAACAGAAACAATCTCTAATAGTATCGGATTTTTCGCCATACCCAGTGGTCTGAGTGCCATAGGTCATTTGTATTCAGGGCGTTGTCTCTGAGTTTCCATGCCTGTCGGGCGTCAAGTCCGAATTTCAGGGGTGGTGGCTTTCTATTGTCAACTTTAGAGTGTTCTTACTTTGAACCAAACTTCTCCGCTCAATTCGCCGGCACCGCCAGATGAAATTGACCTGTTTGAATTGTTCCATGCCATGTGGCGGCAAAAAAAACTAATAGTGGGTTGTACGATTCTTACCGGAATACTCGGCGCGGGTTACGCGTTTCTGGCGCCCAAGCAGTATGAGGTCAGCAGTGTGTTGCGCCCTGCAGCCATCAATGAGCTGGATGCGCTGAACCGCTCCGAGGTCTATAAATTGCCTCCCGCTGATGCGCTGGCGAAAGTCGGCACGCAGCTGGATTCCTATGAGGCGCGCCTGGGTTTTTTTAAAAGCCATGAGCAATTGTTCGAGGCCTACCAAAGGCCGGGACGCAGCCTCGAGCAGAGCTTTGAAGATTTCAATCGAAGCTCAATCAATGTGATCCAGCCGGACCCCAAGAAAGCCGATCCCCTGAGTAATTCTATTCGCCTGGCGTTGCAATACCCGAGTGGCGTAGACGGCGTTGCAATCCTCAACGGTTTTGTCGACTACGCCATTGCCGCGGAGCGCGAGCAGGTCGGCGCCGACCTTAAGGTAATCGTCAATAACCGCCTCAGCGAACTCAAAGGCAAAATCGACGCTGCCCGTGCCAATTACGAAACCGAAAAGGAATCCAAAATTGCCACCCTGCTGGAGGCCGACCGGCTCAAGCGTGCCCGTTTGCAGGATGAACTCAGTGCGCTGCGCCTGCAGATGAAAATGGAGCGCACCGACCGCCTGGCAGAACTGGCCGAGGCGATCTCGATTGCCAAGTCCATGGGCATCAGGAAACCGACGACGCCATCCTCCATGGCCGATACCACGCGATCCGGCTCCAATCAGGTGGTGCGCACCGAGATCAGCAATCAGAAGGTTCCGTTGTACTTCCTCGGCACTGAAGCCCTGGAGGCCGAGCGAACCGCGTTGCAACAGCGCACCAGCGATGATTTCACCAATAGCCGTGTTGCAGAAATTGGCAAAGAGCTCCAACTGCTGGAATCCAACCGTGAAGTTGAGATTCTGCAAAAGCGTGGCAACGAAGATATCTTCTTGCGGGATGTTGAACCGCTGCGGGCTGAAACTGCCAGGCTGCGCGGTCTTAACATCGACATGAGCCATTTGAAACTGGTAGCCGTCGACCGCCGCGCCCAGGAGCCGCTGGGCTCGATCAAGCCGAAAAAACTGATGATCATCGCGGTGAGTCTGGTGGTGGGGGCGTTCCTGGGCTTGCTGGCCGCGCTGCTCCGTCACTTTATGCTCGTGCACCGCCAGGCTGAACCGTACGCCCCGGTGGGCGGTGGCCGTTTCCAGCGTGGCGAGCGCACAGACGATCACACTCCGCGGTAAGTACACCTGCAATGGGCCGGTCCCTGCGTGCGTATGACGTTTTGTAGACAGCTTTTCACAATTCTTAGTTAACCTTTGGTTACAAACTGTGGCTAAATAACCACCAATGGCAGTGGTCCGGGCAATGACCCGCGATTAACTGCCAACGTGTAATTGTGATTTCAGCTGCTGCTTACTTATCCTCGGCCGTTGTGGGCTTGCAGGAGCAGCCTGTTCTCTTCTGACGTGTGACGAATCCCTTGAAACTCATTATTGTTGTTCTCTACGTTGCCTCCATTGCGTATGTTCACCTGCGTGGCAGAGTGCGGCACAAGTTGGGCCGCCAGCTTAGCGACCACTCGACGTTCCTGGCGCCGGTCAACTGCTTCCTGTACTTGTTTTCCAAGCAGCCAAGCCGTCCCTTTCTGTCGCCCAGCGATTTTCCGGACCTGACTCCGCTGCAGGAGCATTGGGAGGAAATCCGCCAGGAAGGCCAGAACCTGATGCGCGCAGGCGAGATCAAGCGCTCTGACCAGTACAACGACGTGGGTTTCAACTCGTTCTTCAAGTCCGGCTGGAAGCGCTTTTACCTGAAGTGGTACGGCGACAGCCACCCGTCCGCCATGAAGCTGTGCCCGCGCACCACGGAACTGGTGCAAGGCATTGGCTCGATCAAGGCGGCGATGTTTGCCGAGTTGCCGCCGGGCTCCAAGCTGGTACGCCACCGCGACCCGTATGCCGGTTCCTACCGCTATCACTTGGGCCTGGATACACCCAATGACCCTGGCTGCTACATCAATGTGGATGGCGAAAGCTATTACTGGCGCGACGGCGAGCCGGTGATGTTTGATGAGACCTACATTCACTACGCGGAAAACACCACGGCGCACAACCGCATCATTCTGTTCTGCGACATCGAGCGCCCAATGAAGTACCGCTGGGCGGCGGCGTTCAACCGTTGGTTCAGCCGTAACGTGATGGCGGCTGCCGGTTCGCCGAATGATGATGGCGACAAGACCGGCGGTTTGAACCGCGCGTTCACGCGCCTGTACAAGATCCGGCTGCGTGGTAAAGAGCTCAAAAAGCGCAACCGTGCGCGCTACTACCTGGAAAAGTGGGCGATCTTCGCTGGTCTGGCATTGATCTTTATCCTGATCTAAATCACCCACGGGCGCGAATCACTGCGGTGGTTTCGCGCCCAGTTTGTCCCACATGGTCTTGCTGATCTTCTGCCGGTGGGCATAACCGGCCCACGGATCATCCTTGAGCTGCTTCAGCCTCTCGTGCAGGTTGGCAATCGTCCACTGTTGGGCACTGCGTAATCCTTTCAACTCCTCGCGACTCACCGGCACCGATACCGGCAGGCCAGGTCGTGCCCGCACCGAATAGGCCGCCACGGTGCTCGCCCCACGGGCGTTACGCAGGTAGTCGATAAAGATCTTGCCGACCCGGTTCTTTGGGCCTGAGGTTGCGCTGAAACGTTCGGGCAGTTGCTGCGCCATGAACTGCGCGATGGCTTTGGCAAACGCCTTGACGGTCTCCCAGCCGTCCCGGCGTGCGAGCGGTACAACCAGGTGCAGACCTTTGCCGCCGCTGGTCTTGACGAACGCCTGGAGCCCAAGCTCATCCAATACCGACAGTGTCAGTTGCGCCGCCTCCAGCATGGCTTTCCAAGGCAGTGCCGGGTCCGGGTCGAGGTCGAGCACAAACAGGTCTGGGGTTTCAATGTGGTCCGAGGTGGCGCCCCAGGTATGCAGCTCGATCGTGCCCATCTGCACGGCGCCGATCAGGGCGCTGGCGGTGTCGATTTCCATCAGGCGTGCATGGCCTGGGTCGAGCGTCTGGTCCAACTGTTTGATGTGTGCAATGGCGAGTCGCTCTGAATGTTTTTGGAAGAACTGCTCGCCTTCGATGCCTTGCGGCGCGCGCAGCAGCGACACCGGGCGGCGGCACAGGAAGGGCAGGATCCATTCACTGATGCTCTCGTAGTAGGCGGCCAATTGCTGTTTTTGTGTACCCGTCTGCGGGTCAATCACCCGGTCTGGGTGGGTGATGTTCACGCCGCTGCTGACGCGTTTTGCCGGCGTGGTTTTCTTCACGGACTTGGCGCTCCGCGGCAGCTCACGCGTAATCTGCGTCACTGGCTTATCGGTGCGCAATGCCACGAATGACGCCTGGCGCACCACGCCTTCGCGGGTCCATTCGGTGAAATTCACCTCGCCGACCAGCGAGGGTTCAACCCAGTGCACGCCGCGCGCCTGAGTGCTGGTCAAGGCCTGTTCCAGCGGTGAGGTTTTACGCTCCAGGCGGGCGAGTTGCGCGTAGATCGACTTCAGCGCCGCCTGGTCAAACCCGGTGCCCACGCGCCCGGCATACACCAGCCCGGCGGCGTCATTGACGGCCAGCAGCAGCGCGCCAAACCCGCTGCGCGAGCCTTGGGGCCGCGTGTAGCCGACAATCACGAACTCCTGGCGCAAACGGCACTTGAGTTTGATCCAGTCGGCGCTGCGGCTGCACACATAAGGGCTGCCTGCGCGCTTGCCGATTACCCCCTCCAGGGCGAGGTCGCAGGCGCTTTCGAAGATGTCGCGCTGGTTGGCGGCAAAGGCTTCGGAGAAGCGCAGCAATTTGCTGCGGCTGCCGGACAGCGCCGCTTTGAGCGCAGCACGGCGTGCCTCCACGGGGGCTTCGCGCAGATCCTGGCCTTGCAGAAAAGGCGCGTCGAACAGGTAATAGACGATGTCCAGGCTGCGGCCGATATCGAATGCATTTTGCAGCGCCTGGAAGTCCGGCAAGCCGTCGGCATTGAGGCTGACCACTTCACCGTCCAGCCAGCTGTCCTTGAGTTTGAGCGCCTGCAGGGCTTTGACTTGACGCGGCAGGCGGTCAGTCCAGTCATTGCCATTGCGGGTGAACAGGCGTACCTCGCCGTCGCGGATGCGTGTCAGCATGCGGTAACCGTCGAATTTGATTTCATACAGCCAGTCGCCGGCCGGTGCGCGGTCAACCAGGGTCGCCAATTGCGGGGTGAGCTGTTGGGGCAGGGCGGTGGTGGCTTTCTCGTGCTTCTTTGGCGACTTGGCTGTACCGACCACCGCGCCACTGAGCACACTTTCCGGCTGGTCCCGGACGATATCGTAGTCAGCGGCCGGCCTGGCTTGCGGGTCCTGTTCCTTGATCAGCAACCACTGTTGCTTATCGCCGCTGCCCTTGAGCCGGGTGCGAACCAATGCCCAATCGCCGGACAGTTTTTCACCGACCAGGGTGAACTTGAGTTTGCCGGCTGCATACGCCTTGTGTGGTTCGTCATGGGGTTGCCAGATACCGCGATCCCACACGATCACATCCCCGGCGCCGTATTGGCCGGGCGCGATACTGCCTTCGAAGGCGCCGTAGCTCAGAGGGTGGTCTTCGACGTGGACCGCCAGGCGTTTCTGGCTCGGGTCCAGGCTCGGCCCTTTCGGCACTGCCCAGCTCTTGAGTACGCCATCAAGCTCCAGGCGAAAGTCGTAGTGCAGGTTGCGCGCGTCATGTTTTTGAATCACGAATGACAGCGCCGACGCCTTGCGTTTAGCGGCCGGCGCTTCGCCTGCGGGCTCTGCGGTAATCCCAAAGTCGCGTTTGCGGTTGTATTCACTCAGGGGCTTTGCCATGGCGTGCTCCGGCGGGTGTCAGGCTCTGGAGGCCTTTTTGGAGGACGTTTTCGCGGCTGGCTTTTTCGATGCGGCCTTTTTGGTCGCGGGCTTGGCGGCGCTGGCCTGGCCGGCAAGGCTGCGTTTGAGCAGCTCCGTCAGGTCGATGACATCGGCCGATTTACGCGCCTCGCTGCCTTCCTGGCTTTCCACGTCTTCGATCTTGCCGGCCTTGGCCTTTTTCGCCACCAGCGCCATGATCTTTTCCTGGAAGCTGTCGCGGTACGCGTCGGGCTGCCAGTCGGCACTCATGTCTTCCACCAGGCGCTTGGCCATGTCCAGCTCGCCCTTGGTCAAACTGGGCTTGGTCACATCGCTGCCCAGTTCCAGTTCGTCAAGGCTGCGCACCTCGGCGGGCCAGCGCAGCATCACCAGAACCAGTGCCGAGTCCAGTGGCATCAGCGCCGCCAGGTGTTGCTTGGTGTGGAGGACCACATTGGCCAGCGCGACCTTGGCGGTTTTCTTCAGCGTTTCGCGCAGCAGGGCGTAAACCTTGCCGCCTCGTTTGTCCGGGGCCAGGAAGTAGGGGGTGTCGATGTTTTGCAGAGGGATCTGGTCGGCCGCGACAAAGGCGATGATTTCGATGGTTTGGGTCGATTTAGGGTGAGCCGAGCGGATTTCTTCTTCGCTGAGCACCACATAGCGGCCTTTCTCGTAGGCCACGCCCTTGACGATATTGTCCTTGCTGATTTCCTTGCCGGTGGCCTTGTTGATGCGCTTGTAGCCCACCGGGTCCATGCTGCGTTTGTCCAGCCAGTCAAAATCAACGCCCTCGGAGGACGTCGCCGAGACCAGTGAGACCGGGATATGGACCAAGCCGAAACTGATCGCGCCTTTCCAGATTGCCCTTGGCATGCTCGCGTTCCTTGAGAAGAGTCGGTGTTCTGGTGACTGGCAGGCGTTGGCAAAAGTTTCGGCGGGCAGATGCGCGGACAGATTGTGTTACATCTGATGAGAAACTATTTAATGTCGAAAGCCGAACCCAAGGCGTAGCGTGTTATCGAAAGCAGGTAACACTCGCCGCCAAGAGGCTTTGTCATGAACAGCTGTGTGAGTCATCTTGCAGTGCTCGCGTTGGGTCTGGCGCTCGCGCCATTCGCCCAGGCGCAGAACCTGCCCGGCAGCAAGGACTCCAACAACAGCCCCATTCATCGGGCCAACCCCAACAGCATGCAGGGGACCCAGCCCAATGCGCCGGCCGTTCGCGGTATCCAGACCGGGCCGACCAGCCCCGCACCCACCGTCGAAAATGGTGGCATCGGTAATCGCTACCCGAAACGCGATGCTGCTCCGAGCCGCCCCGCGACCGACACCAAAGCGCCCACTTACGATGCCAACGGCAATCGCCGGTAAGGACTCTGTCTTATGTTTCTACGCAAAACCCTTCTAGCCGCACTTTGCGCAACCACGCTGCTGCCCATCACGGCCGTTTGGGCGGCTGATGCCCAGCAGTTCCCCAGCGAGCAAGGCAGCATCACGGCGACCCCCATCGCCAAAGGCCTGGACCACCCGTGGGCGGTGGCGTTTCTGCCGGACAAACAAGGCTTCCTGGTGACCGAGCGTCCTGGGCATCTGCGGTTTGTCAGCCCGGACGGCCAGCTTTCAGCACCATTGACCGGTGTGCCGCAGGTGTGGGCCAAAGGGCAGGGCGGGTTGCTCGATGTGGTGCTCTCGCCAGACTTCAAGCAGGACCGTATGGTCTACCTGTCGTACGCCGAAGGCGGTGGCGAGGGTGGCAAAGCCGGCACCGCCGTCGGGCGTGGGCGTCTGGCCGATGACTTGAGCGGTTTGAAAGACTTCAAAGTCATCCTGCGCCAGGAGCCCAAGCTCTCTACCGGAAACCACTTCGGCTCACGTCTGGCCTTTGATCGCGATGGCTACCTGTTCGTGACGCTCGGTGAAAACAACGACCGCCCGACGGCCCAGGACCTGGACAAGTTGCAAGGCAAGGTGGTGCGGATCTTCCCGGACGGCCGCGTGCCGGATGACAACCCGTTCGTTGGTCAGCAGGGCGTACGCCCCGAAATCTGGTCCTATGGGCAGCGCAACCCGCAAGGGCTGGCCATGAACCCGTGGAGCGGCACGATCTGGGAAAATGAACACGGGCCGCGTGGCGGCGATGAAATCAACATCATCGAGCGTGGCAAGAACTATGGTTGGCCATTGGCAACCCATGGCATCAACTATTCCCTCACGCCAATTCCCGAAGCCAAAGGCAAGACCGTGGAAGGCACCGTGGCGCCCCATCACGTCTGGGAAAAATCGCCGGGCATTAGTGGTATGGCGTTTTATGACGCCGATCGATTCAAGGCGTGGCAGCACAACCTGTTTATCGGCGCGTTATCCAGCCAGGAGTTGATCCGCCTGCAGTTCGATGGTGACAAGGTGATCCATGAGGAGCGTCTGCTGGGTGGTTTGCACGCGCGGATTCGCGATGTGCGCCAGGGGCCGGACGGCTACTTGTATGTGCTGACCGATGAGGACAAGGGTGTGCTGTATCGGGTCGGCCTGAATCAGGACTGAACAGCTTCGGCCGGTGGGAGCAGGCAAACCGGCTCCCACCGGTTTAGCGCGGGGGTCTATAAACCCAGGTCAGACAAGCCTGGGTGATCATCCGGGCGCCGGCCCAACGGCCAGTGGAACTTGCGCTCGCTGTCCTTGATCGGCAGGTCGTTAATGCACGCAAAACGATTCGCCATCAAGCCGTTCTCGTCGAATTCCCAGTTCTCATTGCCATAGGATCGGAACCAGTTGCCGGAGTCGTCGTGCCATTCATAGGCATAACGCACGGCGATACGGTTGCCGGTAAACGCCCACAATTCCTTGATCAGCCGATAGTCCAGCTCCTTGGCCCATTTGCGGGTGAGGAAGCCTTTGGCTTCTTCGCGGTTGTGCGCAAACTCGGCGCGGTTTCGCCACTGCGTGTCCGGCGTATAAGCCAGGGACACGCGCTGCGGGTCGCGGGAATTCCAGCCGTCTTCGGCCAGGCGGACTTTCTCGATGGCTGACTCGCGGGTAAACGGCGGCAGCGGTGGGCGGACTTCAGTGTTGGATGACATGGGCCAGCTCCTGAACACAATAGGGTTATCGAAAGTTGCTACGCGTGTGCGTTCAAAGCGCCAATAACGTTCGCGCCATGCATTGCGCATTATCAGCAGCCGTTGCATCACCCATCACCAAAGCAACGGTGATGGCGCCATCGATCAGGATCAGCAGTTGCGCGGCCTGCTGTTCGGGGGCGGCGGTGCCATGGGCTTCACACAGTTCAAGTGCGTACTCGAACAGTTTTTGTTTGTGCGCCTTGGCCAGCAGACGCACCGGGTCTTGCGGGTTGCCGGTTTCGCCACTGGTGTTGATAAAGGCGCAACCGCGAAAGTCCGCCGAGCCAAACCAGACCTTGAGGGCGCTGAACAGCGCCAGCAGGCGTTCGCCACTGCCTTCGCTGCGTTGCACTTCACCGCGCAGCCATTGCATCCAGCGCGCGTCGCGGCGTTGCAGCGCGGCCATCACCAATTCGTCTTTGTTGGCGAAGTAACGGTAAATACTTTTGCGCGAGACACCGGCCGTCTTCACCAGCAAGTCCATGCCGGTGGCGGCGATGCCGTGGCGATAGATCAGCTTTTCGGCGACGTCGAGGATAATGTCGCGGGTTTCATTCAGGGTAATATCATTCATGCCGGCAACAGTAGAACGATCGTTCTCCTTGGTCAATTGAATTTTTCCTCGCTGCGACAGCGAGACCTGAGCACCCCCATGGTGTAAGCTCGGGGCCTCTTCGGATTCGACCATTGCGAGCCTTATGCCGTCGTTCTTCAAACGCTCCCTGTTGCCCAAGCTGCGCGGTTTCCCACTGACTCCCGATGCCATCGAGGTGCTGTCCGGCGCTGATGCGTTTCGCCGTTGCCTGCTGGAAAAAATCCCCCAGGCCACACGGCGTATCTACATCGTTGCGCTGTATTTGCAGCAGGACGAAGCAGGCCAGGAGATCTACGACGCGCTGCACGCCGCCAAGGCTGCGCGGCCCGAGTTGGACATTGTGGTGGTGGTGGATTCGTTGCGTGCCCAGCGCGGGCTGATTGGTGCCGGCAAGCAGCCGGGCAACAGCGCCTGGTACCAGGCCATGACCCAAACCCACGCCAGCAACGTGCCGGTTTACGGCGTGCCGGTGCAAACCCGCGAACTGTTCGGCGTGTTGCACCTCAAGGGCTTTGTGATCGATGACACGGTGCTGTACAGCGGTGCCAGCCTGAACAACGTGTACTTGCACAAGTTCGACAAGTACCGTTTTGACCGCTATCACCTGATCCACAACCCGCCGTTGGCTGACTCGATGCAACACCTGGTGGAGCACGGGCTGGTCGCGTCGAAGGCCGTGCACCGCTTGGACTTGCCCAACCTGCCGACCACCCGCAGCCTGCGCAACGACATCGGCGACTTGCGCAGCCGTTTGAAGCACGCCGCCTATGACACCACCACGGGGCTGTTGCCCAATGGCCATTTGTCGGTGAGCCCATTGCTCGGGGTCGGCAAGAACAACCCGTTGAACCGGGTGATCCTCGAGCTGATCGCCAGTGCCCAGCATCAACTGACCATTTGTACGCCGTACTTCAACCTGCCGCTGCCGGTGACCCGCGAAATCAACCGGGCCCTGGCGCGTGGGGTGAAGGTCGACATCATTGTCGGCGACAAAACCGCCAATGATTTCTACATACCGCCCAGCGAGCCGTTCAAGGTGATCTCGGCGCTGCCTTACCTGTATGAAATCAGCCTGCGCCGCTTCGCCAAACGCCATCAGCCGATGATCGACAGCGGCCAGTTGAACCTGCACTTATGGCGCGACGGTGACAACACCTACCACCTCAAGGGGATGTGGGTTGACCAGCGTTACACGTTGCTTACGGGCAATAACCTCAACCCACGGGCATTCCGTCTCGATCTCGAAAATGCCTTGCTGATCGACGACCCGCAAGGCCAGTGGCTTGAGCCGCGGCGTACGGAGCTGGCGCAGATTTTTCAGCACACCACCCGCATCGAGCGTTACCAACACTTGCAGACGCTGCTGGAGTATCCACCTGCCGTGGGCAAGTTCCTGCGGCGGGTCAGCCGGGTGCGGATTGAGCGGTTGCTCTACCGTATCCTGTAAAACGGCGTATTTCTTACGACAACTCTCTGACTTCCTTCGCAGTTTTGAGAGTGTGCTTGCTCCTGTAGCAGACGTGAATTCGTACAGTTCCTCTCGACAGTTCTTAGGGACAAGAACTCTTACCCTTCAACGGTACAGAGGAACTAGAAATGTCGAACATCTCGCCAGCCCCTCAGGCTCGTACGTTCACGCCAGCGGCGCTGCCGTTTTCACCCGCACCCGTCGCCAACCCTGCCATCGACACGGCTGTTCGCACCAAGCGCAGCCCCGCGCCTCAAACACCCGATACACAGACCCCCGCGTGGACTCTTCAACCCTTAGTCGCCCCCACCGCTGAAGCCTCTTCCAGGGCCGACCGTGTGCTGCAGACCTCGCTGGGAGGCTCGGCCCTGCGCGGTGCGGCAGACAAGAAAGTGCAGGTTCCACGCGATGCGACGATTTTTCCGCTCTACGATGCCTACCGCAGCGCGCTGAATACGCCTGAAATTCAAGCCTGGTTACTGAGCAAAGGCATTGCGTTGTCGACGCTGGTGGTCAAGCAAGGCTCGATCAGCGGCAGCATCACCCGTGATGGTGTCTCAAGCGTGCAAACATTTACCAACGACGATGCGTCCGGTTGGCGGCAAGTCAGTGCAAGGTTGCGTGCCGCTGTGCAGGGGCTTGATCCTGACGGGCAGGGCGTGCCGTACGTCAGCGATGACAGCGATAGTTTTTCGCGCAACATGCTCCTGCGCTGGTATGGCGTGCAGCCACCCACCGGTGAGGGTGATGTAAAACGGGTCCAACACGCGCTGTCGACAACCGACTGGTCGACACTGCCTCCCAGCCGAAAGGCAGAGCTTGAAGGCCGGGTGCAAACGGCCAGGAGCGCTATCGGCGCTTTGGATGAGCGTGCTCACCTGGCAAACGTCTTGACGCAACATCTCGCCGATAAGTCCGATGACGAAGCCGTGGCACTGGCCGGCCTGGAAGTGCAGGTCAGCAGTGCCTCGGCGTTGGCCCGCAACGCCAACGGCAAGGTCCTGCTCGACGATGCCCTGCGTTCTCACGGGCAGGTACTGCCCAAGACGGCGGGCGAGTTGCGCAATGCCATCCGTTGGCTCACTGCTGCATTGCCGCCGCCTCCCGCCCAGGGAAACTACTCCCATCTGCTCGCTACCACGTGGGCCCCCGGGCTTTTGTCGGCTGCCGACAAGCGTGTTCTGGCCGAGCTGAGCAACGATGACGAGGAGGAGGATGAAGGCGAGTCGAGCGGGCTCAACCTCCTGCGATTGTTCGGGGTTGACGGCATCCTGGAGCGCAATACCCCTGAAGCATTGCGTACTCAAGCGGATCACTTTCTCGACCGAGTGTTTCGAGACCCTGTTGCATTGTTCTGGGGTGACCTGCTTGCCCGGGATCGAAGTTTTCTTGGGGCCTCTGGCACCTCGCAATTGTCCGACACTGAGCGCGCGCAGTGGGTAATCGCCGCCATCAAGCTGCAGTTTGATCCTGATGCCCCCGGGCGCGCGGGCACTGTCGCCGGCTATGACCTTTATCAGCCTGGCAACAGCGGGCGAAGCCTGGCCGAGGTGCGTGCGGATGTCGAAACCCACCTCAAACAAAACAAGCTGCTCGACCCCAAGGCCGCGCCCCTCGTGGCCCATCTATTGCTGGCGAGTGCGGCGCCCGAGTTTCTGGTGCCAGGCACTCCCGCTACGCTGCGCATAGGCTCCACGCAATGGGCAGACTTGCGTCTGAGTGTCATGTTCGCCGAGCGCCTGGGCGGTGCGGGCTGCTCCCGCGCCATGCCTTATGAGGAGATCATGGCCCTCAGCCGGTTGGATGCGCGAACGCCGGAAGAAGCAGCGGTGCTGGATAATTATGGGGTCGACGTCGTGCTCGACTGGGCCCTGATGCGCGGGCTCTACGCCAGGCCGGCGGACGGCCGATACACGCCGCAGCATTATCAGCGAGCGATACAGGCCTTCGATGCCGAACGTAAGCAGAAGGTAGAGGCCCTGACGTTATTCAACGCAGCGATGCCGACACGCGAAGACCTGGCGATCAAAAATTTGCAAAAGGTGTTTGCGGACCTCAGCGTTAAGCAGTTGAAAGCGTTGAGGGTGTGCATCGCAGACCCGAATGAGCGCCGCAACCTAAAAACTTCAGAGCCGCGAACACGCTCTTTGGTGGAGACCTACATGTCCGGCGACCTTAAGCGAGATCGCTGGATGCTGTTGGCCCCCCGGGAGCAGCCGCCGCAACCTGCGAGGAAGAAGTCACCGTATGCGGCTGAGCCGGTGCTGGGTGCCGCCGAGCAAGCCGCTGTGGATAAAAACGTCCAGGCGTTGAATGCCAAAATTGCGCTTTTGCCGAATGTGCAGGACCAGGTCCCCGGTGCGGTCGACACCTATCTGGCCAATTTGAAGCAAGCGCTGAGCGTCATGACACGGCGAATGATTGCGGACCTGCCATTGCCTGATCGCCAGGCGTTGGAATATGGCGCTACCGAGTTGTTTACGCTGCGCGAGCAAACCGATCAAGTGCTGACGCTTGAAGAGACGCCCGGTCGGGTCGAAGAGCGACGAGGACGCAAAGGCACGTTGTTGCGCAACGAATACAACGGCGTGATTCGGTTTTTTGAAGTGTTCCCGGAAAAGCAACTGATCGTAAAACGTGATGACTTGACGGCGCCGTTATCGCTGGGAGGCACCCTCCAGGAACACAAGATAACCTATGGGCCTTGGGCGCCATCGACCGTACAAACGCAGAACGGTCAGGAGCAGCCGTTTGATTTCGCCGCCTACACCTCCAGCGACAGGCCTCGGCCGGGTGTCACGTCCGCACGCATCATTATTGAGAAACTGGGCGACACGTTGCCCGCAGACGTATCCGCGACGCCAAGTAATAGCGCTGGTTTGGTTCCCGACAGTTTTTCTTCAGAGCGAACGCAGGAAATCGTCCGGCGCATCATGCACGGGAACTTCGTGCATCACCGCGATACAGTGCTCAAGCTCGCCCAGGGCGAATTGCCGCTGGAGCAACAGCGCGAACTGTTGCGTCAAAAGGACCGCATTCTGTTGGGTATGATCCCCTTCGTAGGTGCAATCGTGGAACTGACGAAGGGCAATATCGTTGAGGGTACACGCGGGCTGATCCTCGATACGGTGGGTGCTTTTGTAGGCGGCGCCGGCTCAACCTTGCGGCCATTGATCAAGTCCACAAAAGTCGTGGCGCCTTTCGGTGCCAAGGCTTTTCGTGTCCTGGAAAAGGGCGTTCTGGTCGTCAGTGGCTTTTTGAATCCGCTGGACGGCTCAGCGAGCTTGCTGAACGGCGCGGCAAGAGGCGTCTTCGCCGTGCCTAAGCTATTGAGCAAAGCGCTGCGGCCATCGGTGTTGACCACGTTAGGGTCCGTGGAAGAAAAGCTGCGCCTGTGCCTTGGCGTGCACAGCAGCCTGTTCAGTCGTTCACCGATGACTCAGGGTGGCAGTAGCCAGCCTGCCGCTCACGTTGGGCGCAATCATTCGGTGCCCGTGAACGCGGTGCAGGTCGATGGGCAGTGGTACGCAATCAACCCGAGCACCGGTTTGCCAAACGGTACGCCGTTGGACGGGTTTGAACCATTGGGCACAGAGGCTGCGTAAGCACAACGCCCCGGGCCTTCTTGAGGTGCGGGGCGTTACCTGGCCGTTTCAGCCTAGATGTTTCCCTTTGTATATCGAGAAATATCCTATGCGCTATGCGTATGTTTCTTAATACTTTTGTAGTCGATTGTTTTTACGGACAAGAACTCTCATCACTTCAATCTGTAGAGAGACAGTGTAATGTCGACAATCCTTGCGAAAGGTAACGTCACGCTTCTTAGCCAGCCCATCAACCCTCAAGTACCCGCACCGCCCTTACACGCCCCCGATGAACCTCCTGCTTTCATGGCGCCCGCTGTAACCCCGCGCCCCAGTCGGTCCGAACCCTTTAATACCACGTCACTGCGTCAGTTGAAGCTGCAGGAACCGTCTGGCCGCATCCGACGTGATACTGCCACTCAAGGTGCAGACGTGCCCGCCAACCGTGGAAAAGGCCGTCTCCGATACCCGGCTGCGGCTGACGCTGCAACGGCCGACACGGCACTGCAAAAAAAACTGCAGCAGTGGTTGAACACGGGCAAAACGAATGAACTACCTATTCCCAGGAACTCATCGGTTGCACCGTTTGTGGAGATGTACAACGACGCGATCAATGAGGCATCCGTCCAGGCCTGGTTCAGCGCTCAAGGCTTGAAGCCGCAAACCATTCGAGTATTCAGTGATTGCGTAACGGGCGTAGTGGTGCGCGACGGAAAAGAAACGTTCCAGCGTTTCTCGATCACCGATGGTTCAGGTTGGGGCCAGGTGAGTAAACAGGTCAGCGCCTTACAAAAAGTGCTGTCGCCGAATGACCTGGGGTTACCCGGTGTCCCTGGTCCGAGCCTCAGTGCAATGGGACGCGATGTGCTATTGGATTTTTATGGGGTAACGCCGCCACACAATGACAAGTCTGCGCCGGTACTGGGCAAGCAACTCAAGCACCACGGATGGCCCAAGATTGCCCAAACCAAACGCCAGCAGTGGGAAAACCAGTTCAAAGAGCTGTTCGAGTGCCGGCAGGACAACGCCGTACGCACGCGTCTGGTAGAGCAATTTCGATCTCAGTTCACCAACGAACCTGACGATAACGTGTTGAACCTGAACGAGCAGCCCGTGATCGTCGAGCCCGGCGCGGCCTTGGACCAGCGCAGTAAAAAAGCGCGTAATCTATTTCTCGAATTCCTGGGTTCAGCGACATTCCAGGCCTTTCTGAAGAAGGCCGGATTTGATCTACCCGGCAGCGAGTTCAGGATGAGTGAGTTCAGGCTGTCGGAGGGCGAACTGCAGATGCGCAATCTGGCAGGTGACTGGGTCTCTCTCCAACAACGCTTCGACGAAGAGATTGAGCGGGCGTCGAGAACTGATGACGTAGAAGGGCATAGCGCCCGCAAGATGAATACGGATTTTGATCAGTTAGTCAAGATGAGCAAAAAAACCGGAGATGCGCTGTACTCAACGCGCACTTACGATGCACGTCAGGCCCTGGCGTTTTATGCCCCTGACGTCCCGCAAACCGTTGGCCAGTTACGCATAACGGTGTCATGGTTGGAGACTCGATTGCCGCAGGCCCCATTGGCGGGTGACTATGCGAGCATGACGCCCTACGGGGAAGGGCAGGCAAGTTTGTCCGATAAAGCCCGTGAAACGCTCACAGGCGCATCAGTCCGGGTCATGGCATTGTTCAAGGACTTTTCCAGCGCTACGCCAGGTTTCCAGTCCCATTCCGACCCGGACAGTCAACTCGCTGCGTTTTTTGATTCGCCGCAGGCCATCGTCCTGGCTGAAGAGATCGCCAAGTCGCTTAAATTGTTTGCAGTGGCCGATGGTCAGGTGCTTCCAAGGGCTGACCGTCATCAGCTCTTGGCAACGGCACTCAAATTCAACGTGGATACAGCTCTGCCAGGCAGGCGAGGGACCGTGGCCGGCTACGCGTTGTATCAGCCGGAAAATCTGGGTCGTACGCTTAAAGAGGTGCGCGAGAGCGTCGAGAAACATTTGGAAGGCAGAGGTGTCGACGCCAAGGTCTCGGCATTGATGGCCCACCTTTTTCTCGCCCAGTCGGCACCCGAGATGCTGGTCCAGCGAGACCCCACCGTACCTGCCGATACCGCGCAAGTACTCAACCGCGACCCGGAATTCATCAAGGTCGGCTCTACCGGCTGGATGAACTTGCGCCTTGGCTGTGCGATAGCGGGCGATGCACGGTTGAACCTCACACAAGCCATGGCTCTGGCTCGCAAGGACGCCGCAGGGCCTAACCAAGAGGCGTTGATCAAGGAGCTGGGCGTCCAGCCGCTGCTGGACTGGGCAGTGATGGCGGGCGTTTTTCCCGCGACTTCAGATGGCAAATACTCTGCGGGGGACTACGAGGCTGCGGCGAAAGCGTTCACCGAGCGCGAAAACCAAACGCGCGAGGCATTCGGCATTTTAATGAACGATCCGCCCACCGAAACAAGCATTTTGATCCAGCAACTGGCTTTGTTATTTCCAGAGATGACCAAGGATGAGATTAGTAACCTCACGCTTGACGGTATCCCTAATTTAGAATTTTCCGCAGGGGCCATTCGAGCGGAGCGAAAAAACCGTGCTAATAAGCGGTTGACCGATGTGATTCTGATGAATCAAGCGAACGATAAGCCGTTATTGGGTAAACAGGATAGTTGGACGGACAACGCATTTATTCATCGCGACGTTTCGATGGCCACCTTTAAAGAGCGCCTCAAGCAACTGCCAAACATTAAGTCGTTAGTGCCCTCCGCAGTTGACAAATACATCACCGAGGCCCGACCAGCCCACTTGACGGCATTGAAGCTGATGTTCACGGAATTACCCCTCAAGCAGCGCATGGCGTTGGAGAGGTCGAAGGACGTTCAGCTCTATAGTTTGCGCCAAGCGACCGGAGACGACCTGGCGCAAGACAGTCAGCCAGATTCAAAGGTAAGCAACAGCCGGGGTGTCCATGGCGTCTTGTTGCGCTACGAAACAGGCGAGGCCACGCCCAAGTACGGTTATTACGAGGTTTTCCCCAACTCGAGAAAGATGATTGAGCGCACGGATTTGCCCGATACGTTGATGCTCGACGGTGAGATCAAAAAGGGTGTGAAACCCTACGGACCTTTCGCCAGCGTCAATACCCAATACCGTAAGGGCACGATGTTGCCGTTCGATTTCGACGCCTATCGGTCAGGCTCCGCGCCACGCTCCGGGGTGAAATCGGAGGTGATCATCGAGAAGCTTGGCGATCCGTTAGAGAGGCCTCCAGCCCACACTCACCATCGCGTACCCGATACCTTTACGTCTTCCATCACCGCTCAAATAGTGCAAAAACTGCAGGCCTATAGTTTTGACGAAAACCGTGTTGGGCTGATCGCCTATGCCAACCAACCGACAGCGCTGCACCGACGTACTTTTCCGTTTACAACGAGCAGCTTGTTCACTGCCGAGAATGCTCGAATGGTACTGAGCCTGATCCCTTATGTGGGCGCCATTGCTGATTTGGTGGAGGGCAACATAGAAGCCGGCGCGAAAGGCCTGGCGATTGACCTTCTGTCTTTTCTTGCCACGGGCGGGTGGTCGGGGGCAAAGAATTTTGCCAAGGGTTTGAAAATGTTGATTCCTTTTAATGGCAAGCCATTCACCATGGCCGGGCTGAAAGGGGGCGCGTCATTGATTCGCGGCCAGTTCAATCCGTTGGAAAGCATTCCTGAGCTATTACGGGTGGGGCCGAAGGGCGTTAAGGTGCTGAGAAAGATCGCTAACGGCGCACCGTTTCATATCGGTTCGAATGTTTATGTGCCGGCCAAGGCTATCGTGCAGTGGAAATGGACCCTGGACGCTTCGGGTACCCAGTTTGCCCGCCCATCGGACGGACAATTTCCAGGCGCCCGCAAAGGCTTCAGCGGGAAGAAGCAAGTCTTGGCGGTGCAGAAGAACGGCTCGTGGTACGCGATCAATTCCATTAGCAACAGGCCTGAAGCGACGCCGCTGGAGCAGTTCACCCCTGAATCCTGACAGCTGCCCCAGGCGTTCGGAGGCCCTTGAGGGCCACCCGAACGCCTGGGCGCTGTATCAGTTCAAACCCAGCTTGCCACGCAGGGTCGAGAGGTCTTCAGCCAGGGTGTTGACCGGACCCACGAGTGCCTTGCGGTCGTTTTCCTTGACCTTGTCGTAGGTCTCATAGCCGCCATCCTTGGTTTTGTATTTGGCCAGGATCTTGTCCACGGTGGCGAAGTTCTTGTCGACCTTGGCCAGGAAAGCCTTGTCTTGTTTCTCGATCTGGCCACGGAACAGGTCGACGATTTTCTTCGCGCCGTCGATGTTGCCCTGAAAGTCATACAGGTCGGTGTGACTGTAGCGGTCCTCTTCACCGGATATCTTGGTGGCGGCGACTTCTTCGAGCAATGCGGCGGCACCGCCGACGACTTTTTCGGGGGGGAAGGTCAGGCCATCGACACGGGTTTTCAAGTCGTTGACGTCGGTGTTGAGCTTGGCGGTCAGCGTCTCCAGGCCTTTGGTGGTGTTCTGCGAGAACAACACGTATTCGATGCGGTGGAAGCCGGTGAAGTCTTCGGCGGTCACGCCTTTTTCGTGGTCATCGACGCGCGAGTCGATTGAGGCGTCGAGGTCGCTGAACAGCTCGGCAATCGGCTCGATGGACTCATAGTGCACGCGGGTTGGCGCGTAGAGCTTCTTGGCGGTGGCCAGGTCGCCTTGGTTGATTGCATCGGTGAATGCTTTGGTCTGGGTGACCAGCTCACCAATTTCTTCGGTGACGTAGATCTTGTAGTCCGAAACCGGGCCGACCAGGTCCAGCGGCGCAGTCGCGGCGAATGCAGCGAGCGGCGAAAGGCTCATTAACAACGACAACGCAATAATCGACTTCTTCATGTGACGTATCCGCTCTGAGTTTGTTTTAAGTGTTGGCAGTGGTTTGAGGGTGCGTTGCAGCAAGTAGCGTGCGCCCAATGAAATCCTTGGGCCCGACGACCCCCGGCAAGGTGAAGAAGTACCCGCCGCCGACCGGCTTGAGGTATTCCTCCAGAGGCTCGCCGTTGAGCCGGGTTTGCACGCTGATAAAGCCTTTCTCCAGGTCAGCCTGGTAGCAGATGAACAACAGCCCCATGTCCAGCTGACCGTTTTTGTTGACGCCGTTGGAGTAGTTGAACGGCCGACGCAGGATCAGGTTGGCCTGAGTCTGCGGGGTGCGTGGGTTGGCCAGGCGGATGTGGGCATCGAGCTTGGTCAATTTGCCTTCCGGGTCCTTGCTGTAATCAGGCACCTGGGTTTCTTTGTCGCCGTCCATCGGCGCGCCCGTCGGTTTGACGCGGCCGATGATGCTTTCCTGTTCTTGCAACGGTGTGCGGTCCCAGCGCTCGACGAAGTTGCGGATGATCCGCACGGCCTGATAGCTGCCATTGGCGGCCCAGGCCGGTTCGTCTTTGCCGGGCTGCACCCAGACAATCTGGTCCATGGCCTTGTTGTCGTTGGAATTGGGGTTGGCCGAACCGTCACGAAAGCCCAGGAAGTTACGCGCGCTCTGCGCAGGCTCGCCAGGCTTGGCGGGGGCCTGTGGCGGTACGCTGCCTTCCTGTTTCCAGCGCACCAGCAGCAGGTCCGGCAGGTTCTTCACGATGTCGCGCAGGGCGTGGATATTGGTGTCTGGCGTGTTGGAGGAAAATTGCAGGCTCAGGTCGCCGTGGCACTGCGCCGGTTCCAACGCGTCATTGGGGAAGCCGACCATGCGGATCAGGCGCTTGGGTTTGACGGCGCTGAGGCCGAAGCGCTCATCGAAGAGCGACTCGCCGACGGAGACGGTGATGGTCAGGTTATCCGGTGTCACGACCGGGCCGAGAATGCCGGAGTCGGTGGGCGGCAGTTTCGGGTCGACTTGCGGCACGGTCCCGCCGGTCATCAGGAAGCGGATGCGCTCGTTCAACGTGCGGAACAGGCGCTCGAGGTCTTCGCGGTCGCTGGCCAGTACGTCGAACGCGACCAGCATGCCGCAGGCCGGGCGCGGTGTGACGATGCCGCTCTGGTGCTTGCCGAAAAAGTCCTGGTGGTCCTGGGTCTTGTCACTGCGCGGTGCGGTGGTGACCTGTTCGGCGGCGGCGGCCGCCATGGCCGGGCAGGTCAGGGTGCTACCGGCAATCGCGGCACCGGTGGCGGCCATGCCCAGCAGGACACGGCGGCGTTGCGCTGAAAATTGTTCTGAATCACTCATGTGTTAGCTCGTCTTCACTGCAGGCCGGAAAGGCCAAGGGCGGGGTCGATTCCATCGAGTGCAACGGCCAGAGCCTTGGCCTTGTCGGCGATCTGCTTGCGCTGATCGGCGGTAACGCTGTCATACGCGCTATAGCCGTTATCGGTCTTCAAACCATTGAGTTCGGCGTCGAACGCTTCGAGAGCGCTGTCGATTTTCGGCAGCACGTCAGGCGCGGATTTGCTCAGCAACGGGCGCATCAACTCCACCACCTTGTGGGCGGCTTGCAGGTTGGCGGCAAAGCCATTCAAGTCGATATGGCTGTAGCGTTCCTCTTCACCGCTGGCGGCACGAACATCCGCCAGGCTATTGAGGTTGCGCACCACAATGCTCACCAGTTGCTCGGGTGGCAGCGACTGGGCCAGCAGTTGTTGCTTGAGCGCGGTGACGTCGCTGAGCAGGCGTTGAGCGACCGGCGCCAGGCCCGCCAGGGTGCGCTGCTCGAACAGGCTGTATTCCAGGCGGTGGAAGCCGCTGAAGGCGGGGTCCTGCTCGCGCTTTTCAAAGTAGTCGGCGCGGGCGTTGATCGCGTTATCCAGTTCGGCCAGGCGCTGCGACGCCGGCGCCAGTCGCTGATACGCCTCACGGGCTGGCACATACAGCGCCTGGGCCTGGGCCAGGTCGCCGGCCTGAATGGCTTGCTCCAGCGCGGTCACCGCCTTGATCAGTGCACTGCCCTGGCTGCTCAGGTACACGCGAAACTCCGACAGCGGGCCGATAAAGGCCACCATCGACGGCTTGGCCTTGGCCTGGGCGTCCGACTCCGCGGTCGGTGTGACGTGCAACGTACCGCGTGGGTTGCTCAGCAAGCCGCACGTGATCGCATAGTCGCCGGGCTGCAGGTTGGCGTTGATGATCTGGCTTAACCCCGGGGCGATATTTTCGCGTTCTTCGATCACCAGTACGCCGTCGAGGATTTCCCATTCCACCGCCCGGTCGGAGCGGTTGATGATGCGAAAGCTCGCGCGCCCGGCGGGCACGGTCAATTCATTGGGTTCGCAGGCATGCCCATGGATGGTCACGGCAATTTCATTGTGGTTGGTCTGGCGTTTGGCGGCCGCCAACTGTGAGGCGTAGTAGAACAGCGCACCGGCGGCGATCATCACCACCACTGAGCCGGCCACCGCCCAGCGCAGGGCGCGGGAAGACGGTGCCGGTTGAGGGGTTTGGTTGGACAAGAGACGGTCCTTACTGGCTGGAAACGGAAGAGGGTTTGGTGACAGGCCTGGCGGGCGCCGAGGGCAGGAAGAACATCACCAGCGCCACCACCAGATAAATCAGATAGGCACCCAGGGTGCTGACCGTCGGCGCCTCCTGGTACCCGAACATACCGGCCAGGACTGAGCCCAGCGGGCTGTCCATCGGCAGTGCGGTACTGAAGTCGAACAGCACGGTTTGCAGGTGGTTCCACACGCCGGCTTCGTGCAGGGCTTGCACCGAATTAGCCAGGATGCCGGCGGCTACCACCAGGATGAACAGGCCGGTCCAGCGGAAAAACGCGCCAAGGTTCAGGCGCATGCTGCCGCTGTAGATCAGGAACCCGACGATGATCGCCAGGATCAGGCCGAGCAGGGCGCCAATCGGCGCGCCCGGGCCTTCGCTCTGCTGGAACACCGCCAGCAGGAAGAACACTGTCTCCAGGCCTTCGCGCGCCACGGCGAAAAACACCATGGCGATCAGCGCAATTACCTGATGCCGGGAGCCGGCGAGCGCGTGGTCCAGGGATTCGTGCAGGGAATGCTTGATGGAGCGCGCGACTTTGCGCATCCAGAACACCATGGAGCTGAGGATGCCCACGGCCACCAGGCCTACGACACCTTCGAACAGTTCCTGCTGTTTTTGCGGGAATTCAGCGCTGACCAGCTCCAGGCCACCGCCTACCAGCAAGGCGAGGGCGGCGGCGAGGAATACGCCGATCCACACGGCGGGCATCCACTGGCCGCGGCCGGTTTGTTGCAGGTAGCTGGCGATGATGCCAACGATCAACGCAGCTTCAATACCTTCGCGCAGCATGATTAAAAAGGGAACGAGCATTCGGCACCGTATCAAGACTGTTGAAGATGCTAATTTGTAACATAATGATACTCATTACTAAACAGTGAATATTGACCTTTGCTGAACTGCGGCTGAACGGTGGTGGCGAATCGCAACCGCCCTTATGATGCTCATCCTCTTTTGTAGCGTTGAATAGCCCAACTCCCATGGCGGAAAAAGACACCATCTCCATCCATCTGGTCCGTGAGGCCTTGCTGCAAAGTTGCGCCCCCGGTGCGACCACGGTTGAAGTGTTGAGCAAGGTCGGGATCGCCCCGGCATGGCTGCAGCAGCCCGACGCTCGGGTGCCGGCCACGGCGTATGCGCGCTTGTGGCGCTTGCTGGCGCGGCGCATGGATGATGAGTTTTTTGGTATGGACCCGCGCAAGCTCAAGTCCGGCAGCCTCGCGTTCCTGTGCCGCGCCGCGATGGCGCAGCCCAACCTGGGCGCGAGCCTGGAAACCGGCCTGGGGTTTCTATCCCTGATGCTTGAGCAGATGCCCGCCGAGCTGGTGCGCCAGCAAAGCCTGGCAGAGATTGTGCTGCTGGAGCCCGAGTTGACGCCCCAGCGTGCGTTTACCTATTTCACTTATTGGATGATCGTCCACGGCGTCGCCTGCTGGCTGGCGGGGCGACGCATTCCGATCCTGGCCATTGAACTGCGTTGCCCGCAGCCCGACTTCTGTGACGATTATCGTGTGATGTTCTCCGACAACCTGCGGTTTGATCGGCCGCGCACGCGCATGATCTTTTCTGCCGACTGCCTGGACCTGCCGATCAAGCGCAGCCCGGAAGAACTCAAGCGTTTTCTCGCACACGCGCCGGCCAACATACTGGTCAAGTACCGTGATCCGGATAGCCTGGCTACGCGCATCAAGCACGACCTGCGCCAGATGCCCGCCGATACCTGGCCGGAAACCGAGGGCCTGGCGGCCAACTTGTGTATCTCGGCGTCAACCCTGCGGCGTCGCCTGGCGGATGAGGGCCAGACCTATCAGGGCCTAAAAGACAGCGTGCGCAAGGAACTGGCGATTGTCTGGCTGGCCGAGCCGCACATCAGTTTTGCCGAGATTGCCGCGCGGTTGGGCTTTGCCGATGCCAGCTCGTTTTATAAGGCGTTTCGGAAATGGTCGGGGTCTAATCCGGGGCATTATCGGAGTTTGATTCTTAACGAGGATGCCGTAGGAAAGTGACGGCGGGCTTTAAAACGAAGATGTTTCAGAGCCGCGAGTGGCACGTTTCAACGCGAAAGACCGTGCCAAGGAAGGAGTAGTAAATGTTATCGACACTCAGGAAGTGGAAAAAGCCGCGCGTAAAGGTTGAAAGAGAGGAGCCAACGCTCGTCACTGAAATAGAGGAATCAACGCGTGTACAGGGTGTTGAGTTTGCGAATTCGCAACCGGGCCATGACGCTGCCAGATTGCTTAGGTCAGAGGATTATCTCGACCGTTGGCCGGTAGCGCAGTCGATGTACCGGGCTATCAAGACAGCGCCTGCCGGGTTTTCCACGCGCATCGGTTTGTACGGCGAGTGGGGGGCAGGAAAGACCAGCGTGTTGAACTTTCTGCACAACATTGCGATGGCCAATGAGGACGTGGTCGTCCATGTATCTGCAGGGCGCGCGGCAGATGTTGACAGTTTTATAAGCACTCTCTGTAACAAGATGAGCGTCGAAATAAAACGCATGGGGCTCAAGCCGTACGGGCCCGCGGAGCGCAGGCGAAAGCTTGCAGCTGTTTCGTCGAGTGCCGCGGCAGTCACCAGCGCAACCGGTCAGGTAGTGGGCAAGATGGACGGCGATATCGCCACGACTATCTCCATGGGCGCAGCGTTCGTGGCAACTGTCGCAACTACCATGATGGACCGGTTGAAGCTGACCCTGGAGGAGCTTGAAGGTCTGCGTGAGGTCCTGGCCAAGCGTGGCGCCCGAGTCATTGTTTTTATCGACGATCTTGATCGAGCCGATCCGGCTATTCTGCCAAGCACGCTGATGACCTTGCGTGATTATCTCGACTGGCCGGATTTTGCATTTGTGCTGGCGTTCGACAAAGAGATCATTACGTGTTCGCTCAAGGAGTATTCCACCGCGTTTTCTTCTTCTCGCCAGCCATTCCTTGACAAGATTGTCGACCTTGCATTTGAACTGGAACCGCTATCTGCGCACCAGTGTAAGCATCTGAGCGAACGTGCCTTGGCAGAGTGTTGCGACTTCATTCCTGAGCAGGCCAGGACCAATACGGCGCAGTGGTTTCCCGACAACCCGCGCAAGGTGCGTGCCATTGCACGTGAGTTGGGGTGCCTTCGTGATGTTGCAGTGCGTCACGGTGACGGCGAGCTTAAATGGGAGGCGATTATTCTTCAGACGCTGCTCAGGCGCGAAGTGCCAGCGTGCGCAAAAATTGTCGAGCAGAGGCTGTTGGGCAAAGGCAAGATGGCGCTCGCACTTTCTTTAGGGCCTGATAGCAAAACAGAAGCCTCTGCGCTGCACCAGGCGGTCTTTGAAGCATCCGGATACGGGCTGGAAAGTGCAGCGCTCCATCGCTTGCGTCAACTGATCGAGAAATTGCAAGGCTTGCGCAACTTTCAAGAGTCCGAGCAGATCGACTACGAAATGAGCCTGGTAACGCACGTGCCTTGCTTCACCCAACGTGAACTTATGGATGTAATAACGCAGTGGTCCATGAGTCATCGTGATGCGTTGCCGGATGAAGCGCTACGAGCGGCCGCGTTCAGAGGCCAAACGACTCTGGACATTTGTGCCTCGCGCTTTTTGAACATGACCCTTGATCAGTATGCAATTTGCAATAGAGAACTCAAAGGGCAGACATTCAAAGCGCAACACAACAAGACTCAGGAACACGCTCTAGCAATCATCCATTTTCTTGAAAAACTGGTTGCACCACAGCGAGGTGCTGCGTTGGTAAATGCAGCGAGCAGCCTTCAGATATGCAGTCGGATGTTGGACCTGTTCACCACGCATTCCAGCGTTGCTGACTCTGAATTACGCAGTGCCGAGCTGCGCATCCTCGAGTGTGTCGCGCAGCGCTGCGTGGACAGGGCGCAGTTGTATTACCAGTGCGTGCGGTACCGGAGCGAAGCGCCACTCCCTCAGCTTGTTCAGAGCGTCAGTGATATAACAGTGGGTGCAGCGGTGGACGAAGCGTTGGCGCTATTTACAACCGCCAGTGGCATGAGCCTGTGCCGAATGCAAAGCGCGCCGAATCCACTTCTGGAGATAGTGCGTCGTCACGATTCAGCGCTTTACACCGTTGAGAACAAGGAACGGTTGCGTCAGTTGCTGCTGGGTGACGAGGGCGAAGAGCGTCGTAGCGTAATGGCGTGGAACTGCATGGAATATTTGCGAATACTAATAGATCGTTCAAATGATTTTTCACTGTTTTGCACGCGCCATCGACCAATGCTAGAGGCGTGCTGGAGTGCTGTCATCGGCGAGGAATGGGTTTCCAGTGGTGAAGAACAAGTGATGTCCTTGCATCACCGTCTCTGCCTGTGGATCGGAGAGTCGCTTCCTCTTCCTCACTGGGCTAAGGCGTCTCAGCCCACGACTGCATAGTCCACTCCCATCGGTTGTCAGTGATTTACTCCCGTCAATCCGTGAGGGTCATTGCAAACATCAAAAAAAAGCCCCGCGACCGAATGGACCGCAGGGCTAAAAAATTGGCTGGATGCGACCAACCAAAGGAGCTCTTTACCTCACTGGCTGCTGGCGACGACGGTGTCCGGCTGCCAGCCGCCACCGAGGGCTTTGTAGATCGCGACAATCCCGCGATACAAATCCACTTCGGCCTGGGCCTGTGAGTCTTCCGCCGCCAGGCGCTCACGTTGCGCGTCGAGCAGCACCAGGAAGTCCACGGTGCCTTCGCGATAGCGGATCGCGGCAAGGTCGGCGGCGGCGCGGCTGGATTCACTTTGACGAATCAGCGAGACCAGGCGCTGCTGGCGTTTGCCGTAATCACTGAAGGCATTTTCCGATTCTTCCAATGCCAGCAACACGTGCTGCTCATACGTCGCCAGGGCGCCATCGGCCTCGGCATTCGCGCCGCGCAAACGCGCACGCACGCTGCCCAGGTCAAACGCTGCCCACGTGATGCTCGGGCCGAGGGACCAGGCATTTGCCGCCGCCGAGCCGATCTGCGAACCGCGCCCGGCGGTAAAGCCGAGGAAGCCGCTGAGGCTGACCCGTGGGAACAGGTCCGCCTTGGCTACGCCGATACGGGCGGTGGCGGCGGCCAGTTTGCGTTCGGCACTGAGAATGTCCGGGCGACGTTGCAGCAGTTGCCCCGGGTCACCGATTGGCAACGCCTTGGCAATCGCCGGCAGGTCTTTCGGGCTCAGGTCCACGCTCAGCTTGTCGGGGCGCTGGCCGAGGAGGGTGGCGATGCGGTTACGCTCGCGCACTTGCTCGGCTTGCAGTTGCGGCACGCTGGCTTCAACTGCCGCCAGGCGCGCATCGGCGCGTTCCACGTCGAGCTGGTCGCCGACGCCGGCATCACGCAGGCTGACGGTGATGGTGCGCGATTCCTGCTGGTTCTTCAGGTTGTCCAAGGCGATACGTTCGCGCAGCTGGGCGCCGCGCAGTTGGCCGTAAGCGTCTACCAATTCGGCAATCATGGTGACTTGCAGTTGGTACAGGTCGGCTTCCGCCACCTGTTGGTCAGCGTCGCTGGCTTCGAGGTTGCGGCGGATGCGGCCGAACAAGTCGACTTCCCAGGCCATGTCCAGGCCCAGGTCGTAGCGTTCGCTGTTGACCCGTTTGGTGGTCTGGCCCGGGATCTGGCCTTTGCCCACATCACTGCTGGCGCGAGAGGTAACGACCGGCATGATGTCGGTGGCCACGTCATCACGGATGGCGCGTGCCGCCCGCAGACGGGCGAAGGCCACCCGCAGGTCGCGGTTACCGCTCAGCGACTGAGTCACCAGTTGGTTGAGGGTCGGGTCCTCGAACTGCTGCCACCAGATGCCTTCGTACCGGGCGTGGTCATAGCTTTTGGTGTCGGCGGCGGCCGTGATATTGGCCGCCTCCAATTTTTCGGTGGTGTAGTCCGGGCCGACGGCACAGGCGCTCAGCGCCACTACCAGCAGGCTCGGCAGAAAGACTTTCACACTCATTGCTGTGTCTCCAGCTTCAAGGCCTTGGCCGCTTTGCGCGCTTCGCTGCGCTCCACATCACGACGGATCAGTACGTAGAACACTGGCGTGAGCAACAGACCGAAGAAGGTCACACCGATCATCCCGGAGAACACCGCCACGCCCATGGCATGACGCATCTCGGCACCGGCACCGCTGGACAACACCAGTGGCACCACACCCATGATGAAGGCGAACGAGGTCATCAGGATCGGCCGCAGACGCAGGCGGCAGGCTTCCAGTACCGCAGCGAGCGGATCGAGCCCCTCGGCCTGTTTATCCTTGGCGAACTCGACGATCAGAATCGCGTTCTTGCACGCCAGGCCCACCAGTACGATCAAGCCGATCTGAGTAAAGATGTTGTTGTCGCCGCCGGAGATGATCACCCCGGTAATGGCCGACAGCAGCGTCATCGGTACGATCAGGATGACCGCCAGCGGCAGGCTCCAGCTTTCGTATTGGGCCGCGAGTACCAGGAACGCCAGCAGTACGCAGAGCGGGAACACGAACAGTGCAGTGTTGCCCGAGAGGATTTGCTGATAAGTCAGGTCGGTCCACTCGTAGGTCATGCCGTTGGGCAGTTCCTCTTTCAGCAGCTTTTCAATCGCCGCCTGGGCCTGGCCGGAGCTGTAGCCCGGTGCGGCGTTGCCGTTGATTTCGGCAGTGATAAAACCGTTGTAGTGCATCACACGGTCCGGCCCCGAGGTGTCGCTGACCTTGATGAAGGTCGCCAGCGGGATCATCTCGCCTTTGTTGTTGCGCACTTTCAACTGGCCGATCTGGTCTTCATCCTGGCGGAACTGCTGCTCAGCCTGCACGTTGACTTGATAGGTCCGGCCGAAGCGGTTGAAGTCGTTGGCATACAACGAACCCAGGTAGATCTGCAGGGTGTCGAAGATGTCGCTGACCGCCACGCCGTGGGTCTTGGCCTTTTCGCGGTCGATGGCGGCATCGACCTGGGGCACGTTGACCGTGTAGCTGGTGAACAGGCCGAACAACTCCGGCGTGGTACGGCTCTTGGTGATGATGTTCTGCACTTCTTTGTACAGCTCGTCATACCCCAGGTTGCCACGGTCTTCGATCTGCAGGCGGAACCCGCCAATCGTGCCCAGGCCCTGTACCGGCGGCGGTGGGAAGATCGCCATGTAGGCTTCTTCGATGCTGCTGTACTTGCCGTTCAGTGCACCGGCAATCGCACCGGCCGACATGCTCGGGTCTTTACGTTCGTCGAACGGCTTCAAGGTCACGAACACGATGCCGCTGTTCGGGCTGTTGGTGAACCCGTTGATCGACAGGCCCGGGAACGCTACTGCGGCTTCGACACCCGGTTGCTTCAGCGCAATGTCGGACATGCGCTTGATCACCTCTTCAGTGCGGTCCAGGCTCGCAGCGTCCGGCAATTGCGCGAAGGCCACCAGGTATTGCTTGTCCTGGGCCGGTACGAAGCCGGTGGGGGTGTGGGCAAAACCGAACCAGGTCAGCACCATCAACCCGGCATACAGGAACAAGGCGATACCGCTGCCACGAATAACCCGGCGTACGGTGCCGACGTAGCCATGGCTGGCCTTGACGAAGAAGCGGTTGAAGGGACGGAACAACCAGCCGCCGAAGATCTTGTCGAGCACCTTGGAGAAGCGATCCTTCGGCGCATCATGACCGCGCAGCAACACGGCGGCGAGGGCAGGGGACAAGGTCAGCGAGTTGAAAGCGGAAATCACCGTCGAGATCGCGATGGTCAACGCGAACTGCTTATAGAACTGCCCGGTCAAGCCGCTGATAAAGGCCGCCGGAATGAACACCGCACACAGCACCAACGCCGTGGCGATGATCGGGCCGGTCACTTCGCTCATGGCCTTTTCAGTGGCCTGGAAGGGTTGCAGCCCCAACTCGATATTACGCTCGACGTTCTCCACCACCACGATGGCGTCGTCCACCACGATACCGATCGCCAGTACCAGGCCGAACAGCGACAGCGCGTTGAGCGAGAAGCCAAACAGGTGCATCACCGCAAACGTACCGATCAACGATACCGGCACCGCCACCAACGGAATGATCGAGGCGCGCCAGGTTTGCAGGAACAGAATCACCACCAGCACCACCAGGATCAGTGCTTCGAACAGGGTGTGCACCACCGCTTCGATGGAGCCACGCACGAAGATGGTCGGGTCATAGACGATGCTGTAGTCCATCCCTTGCGGGAAGTTCTTTTTCAGCTCTTCCATCTTGCCGCGCACTTCGTTGGAGATCTCGATGGCGTTGGAGCCCGGGCGCTGGAAGATCGGGATCGCCACCGCCGGCTGGTTGTTGAGCAACGAACGCAGGGCATATTGGCTCGAACCCAGCTCGACCCGTGCGATGTCCTTCAGGCGGGTGATTTCACCGTTATCGCCTGCGCGAATAATGATGTTCTCGAACTCTTCCTCCGTCACCAGACGGCCCTGAGTGTTCACCGACAACTGGAAGCTGGTGGCATTCGGCGCAGGCTGCGCACCGAGGGCACCGGCGGCCACTTGGCGGTTTTGCTCGCGGATCGCATTGACTACATCAGTGGCGGTCAGGTTGCGCGACGCGGTCTTGTTCGGGTCCAGCCATACACGCAGGGAGTAGTCGCCCATGCCGAACAGCTGCACATCACCCACGCCGCCCAGGCGTGCCAGCTCATCCTTCACATTGAGCAAGGCGTAGTTGGACAGGTAGAGCATGTCGTAACGCTGATCCGGTGAGGTCAAGTGCACCACCATGGTCAGGTCGGGGGAGGCCTTGTCCACGGTGATGCCGATGCGCGTGACTTCCTCAGGCAGTTTCGGCTGAGTCCGCGTCACTCGGTTTTGCACCTGCACCTGCGCGTTGTCCAGGTCGGTGCCCAGGGCGAAGGTGATGGTCAGGGTCAGCTTGCCGTCGGCGGTGGACTGCGAGGACATGTACAGCATGTTCTCGACGCCGGTGATGGCTTGCTCCAGGGGCGCGGCCACGGTTTCACCGATGACTTTGGGGTTGGCACCCGGGAAGTTGGCGCGGACCACGACGGTCGGCGGCACGACTTCCGGGTATTCGCTGATCGGCAGTTGGAACAGCGAGATTGCACCCGCGATCAGGATCAACAGCGACAGCACCGCTGCGAAGATCGGCCGTGAAATGAAGAACTTGGAAAAATTCATCTTGAGTTGTATCCCTTAACCGCGTGGAGTCGCGACGGCTGCGAGCTTGGGCGCGGCTTTATTCGGCGCCACTTGCTCCAGGTTGCTGGCTTCAAGCGCTTGTCGTTGTTGTGCCAAGGCGGCGAGGGTTTCCTTGCTGGCCATCGGGATCGTTTCCGGTGCAACCGGCGAACCCGGGCGAATGCGCTGCAGGCCCTTCACGACGATGGTGTCGTCCTTGTTCAAACCGCTGCGCACGATGCGCAGGCCTTCGATCTTCGGCCCCAGTTCCACCGAGCGATAAGCCGGTTTGTCGCCGTCCATCACCAGCACGAACTTCTTGCCCAGGTCGGTGCCGACCGCTTCGTCATTGATCAACACCGCGGAGTAGGTCCCGCTGCCGACCAGCTTCAAGCGGGCATACAGGCCAGGGGTGTATTCGCCCTTGCTGTTATCGAACACGGCGCGGCCACGGATGGTGCCGGTGGCCGGGTTGACCTGGTTGTCGACGAAGTTCATCTGGCCCAGGTGCGGGTTGCCGGTTTCATTCGACAGGCCCAGGTACACTGGTGTGGTCGCGCCACGGCGGCCTTCGCGGGCCAGTTCGGTGTACTTGAGGTACACGCGCTCGTCGGCGTCGAAGTAGGCGTAGACCTTGTCGGTGGACACGACGCTGGTCAGCGGCGTGGTGTCGGCGGTCACCAGGTTGCCGGCGGTGATTTCGGCACGGCTGACGCGGCCGCTGATCGGCGCGGTTACGCGGGTGAAACTCAGGTTCAGCTTGGCGAGGTCCAACTGCGCCTGAATCCCGGCGACAGCCGCGCGGGCTTCCTGGGCAGCGGTGGTGCGCGAGTCGGCCAGTTCGGCGGAAATCGCGTTGCTCTGACGCAGGCGTTCGCCCCGTTGCGCTTCATTATCGCTACGGGTCGCGGCGGCTTTGGTTTGGGCAAGCTGGGCTTCGAGACGGCGCACTTCAGCCTGGAACGGACGCGGGTCGATCTGGAACAGCAAGTCGCCTTTCTTCACCAGGGCGCCCTCGATGAAAGCAACCTGGTCGATCTGGCCGGACACCCGCGGACGAATCTGCACGGTTTCCGGCGCTTCCAGGCGACCGGTGAATTCATCCCACTCGTTGACCGGTTGTTCGAGCACCTTGGCCACGCTGATTTTCGCAGGGGGCATGGCGGCCGCTTGTTCCGGAGTTTTGCCGCACGCGCTCATGACCACCACGGCCAAAATCGCCAGGGGGAAGCGCAAATGTTTGAGTGACTGTTCCATGGAGTGCATCCGCCAATGTATTTGAGATGGGCGGATCATGCGCGGCGAGGTGCTATGTCACGAATCGAATGAAGCAAAGGTAACTATCATTCGGAATGATATAAGCGCGAGATTAGCCCTTTAGGATGCGGGTTTCGTTAGGCAGCTATCAATGGGCTTGATGACAAAGGTCTATTGCGCAGCGTGCAAGGAACACGGCCATCGTCGTGCTGTCGCCGGCCAATGGCATTCAAACCGCTCGACCCATTGATCCATCCCAACGCGCTTATTCCGACGCGTTGACGGTGACCGCAGCCGAAATCGAAACGCCCAGTCAATACAGGCGTCCACCGCCGATAATAAACAGCACCAGCATGCCGAACATGTAATGCGCCGGCTGCGTTGCCAGCAGCCCTGCGCACAGCACGGGGCCCAACCGAGCCCGCCTTGGCTCGCCACTGCAGCTCACCGCTGGAGCGCGACCTTGAGCCGCGTCGGTGCATCGCCGATGACGGGTTTGACGGTCGCGTCAGCCCGTGGCGTTGTGGCCTGGGTTAAAGGTCGTCAAGCGCAGCCCAAGGTCCGCACGGTAGTTGATGCACGGGTGACGGGGCTGGGCGCGCTTGAGTAAACGTTCGCGTGACTTCGCATCTGTGCATAAACAGCACAGGTATTGTTTGCTTATGTGCGTGGATCAAACAGCAGGGCCTGCTTAAGCTGGCCTCGTCAACCCGACGACTGCTTAAGGAAACCCGCTCATGTCGCATGCCATCACTGCTGCTCAAACGACCCTGCGCGCCGCAAACGCTGTCAGCGTGCCGCACGTGCTTAAATCCGTCATCGCCGGCCTTGGCCTGCTGATGAGCCTCGGACAATCTGCCGTCGCCGCCGATGCCCCGGCCAATGCGCAGCCGACCATCCGTGCCATGTTCGGTGCCAAGCCGACCGACCAGTTGGACCCGAAAACCACCGCGTTGCTGGTGATCGACTTCCAGAATGAATACTTCACGGGCCGCATGCCGATCCCGGATGGCATGACAGCGCTGGCCAACACCCAGCGCTTGATTGCGTTTGCCGACAAGCAACATATTCCGGTGATCCACGTGCAGCACTTGGCTGCGGAGGGCGCAGCGGTGTTTGCCAAGGGCGGTAAAACGGTGAACTTCCACCCGTTGATGCAGCCGCGTGCACAGGACAAAGTCATTCAAAAAACCACCGTGAGTGTGTTCGCCAGCAGCGATATCGACGCCCAGTTGAAGCAAGCCGGAATCAAGACGCTGATCATTTCCGGGCTGATGACCCACGCCTGTGTCGCCGGTGCTGCGCGTGACGCGGTGCCGTTGGGCTACGACGTTGTGGTAGCATCCGATGCCACTGCCACCCGCGCAATCACTCGCGCCAATGGGGATTCGGTGTCCAAGGACGCGTTGCACAATGCGGCGCTGGCGGAAATCGAAGACACCTTCGGTTCGGTGCTGAGCACTGCGCAAATCGTCGCCTTGCCCGTGCACTGATCCACCGGACTGCTCGCCTGGAGTCACACTCGCTTCATGAACCAGTTATCTGCCATGCGCGCCTTTCGGTGCATCGTCGAGGCCAAGGGCTTCTCTGCGGCGGCAGAGCGGCTCGACACCACCCACTCGACGATTTCCCGGCAATTGCAGCAACTGGAAGTGGCGCTGGGCGTTCAGTTGATCAACCGCAACACCCGGCGTTTCAGCCTGACCAGCCCCGGTGAGCACTACTTCGCAGCGTGCGTCGATATTCTCGATCGCCTTGATGCGGCCGCCCTGGCCATGGCGCAGGGGCACCAGCAACCCAAAGGCCTGTTGCGGGTCAGCGTGCCGCTGGTGGTCGGCACGCTGGACTTGCCGCACTGGCTGCCGGGTTTCCAGAAGCGCTACCCCGATATCGAACTTGGGCTGTGCTGCGACGATCAGTTCGTCGACCTGGTCGCCGAAGGGTTCGACGTGGCTATCCGTATCGCCAGTGGACTGGCTGACACCACGCTGGTCGCACGCACCCTGACGGTTTCAAAGTTGGTCCTGGTGGCGTCGCCCGCCTATGTAAACAGCCACGGTTTGCCACGCACGGCCCAGGAACTCGACGGCCATCGCTTGCTGGCGTTTATCGGCGCCTCATCCGACTGGGAGCTGTGCCCGCCGCGTGGTGCGCCGGTCAAGGTCACGCCAACGGGGCAGTTCAACACCAATACCCTCAGCGCCTTGCACGCCGCTGCACTGGCCGGCGCCGGCATTGCGTGTTTTACCCAGGCCACCGTGCGCGCTAATTTTGCGCAAGGGCAACTCGTCTCCATTCTGCCCAACTATTCGCTGGGCCAACGGCATTACTTCGCGCTCTATCCGCAATCACGGTATCTGGCGCCCAACGTCAGGGCGTTTGTCGATTACATGGCCGACTTCTACGCGCCGCAAGGGCAAACCGTGAGCGCTCACGGGTAATTTTTCAGTACCGCTTTCGACAGGATTCGATCATGTCAAACCTCCCAACAGAACCCACCACCTTCCACGATCCGTACCAATGGCTTGAAGAGGTCGACAGTGCCAGGGCGCTGGACTGGGTAAGGGCGCAAAACCAGAAGACCGATACACGCCTCGCGCAATCGGACAGCTTCAAGGCGCTGCAAGCCGAGCTTCTGGCGGTGCTCGATAGCGACAGCAATATCCCTTTCGTGGAAAAAATCGGCACGCACTATTACAACTTCTGGATTGACGCCGCCCACCCACGTGGACTGTGGCGTCGCACCACGCTGGAGGAGTACCGCAAGGCCCAACCCGCCTGGGAAACTGTGCTGGACATCGATGCGTTGAACACCCTTGAGGGCGAGAACTGGGTATGGCATGGCGCCAACTGCCTGCGACCGGGCCATTCGCAATCGACCTATCAGCGCTGCCTGATTGAACTGTCCCGTGGCGGGGCGGATGCCAGCGTCACGCGCGAATTTGATCTGGTCGGCAAAACCTGGGTTGAAGACGGCTTCCAACTGCCGGAATCCAAGGGCGGAATGGGCTGGATCGACCAGGACAGCGTGTATGTGTTCACTGATTTCGGTGCGGCCAGCATGACGCGCTCGGGCTACCCGCGCATCGTCAAACAGTGGCAGCGCGGAACGCCGTTGAGCGCGGCCACTGTTGTGTACGAAGGTCAGCACGACGATATGTATATTGCGGCGATGCACGACAGTACGCCGGGCTACGCGCGTGATTTTGTCAGCCGTACGCTGGCGTTCTACAACGATGAGCTATACCTGCGGGCCGACGACGGCAAACTGCGCAAAATCGACGCGCCTGACTCAGCCGAAAAGTCAGTGCACAAAGACTGGCTGCTGCTGAAATTACGGGACGACTGGCCAGTGGGTGACGGCTATGTCGCCGGCTCGTTATTGGCGATCAAGTTTGAACAGTTCATGGCCGGCGGGCGCGATTTCGACGTGTTGTTTGCGCCGTCTGACAGCACCTCGCTGGCGGACATGGACTGGACGCGCAATCACTTGGTGCTGAACATTCTGGATGACGTCAGGAATCGTCTCAGCGTGTTGACGCCCAGCAATGAAGGATGGACGCGCAGCGCATTTATCGGCGCGCCGCCGATGGCGACGGTGGACGTGAGTGCGGTCGACAGCGATGACAGTGACGCGGTCTGGCTGGTCACCCGGGACTACCTCACGCCGGTCACGCTTTCACTGGCTGAAATCGGCGCTGAACCGCATGCGCTGAAAGCCATGCCGGCGTTCTTCGATGCAAGTCGCCATGTTGTGCAGCAGCATTTTGCAGTGTCGAGGGATGGCACCCGTGTGCCGTATTTCCTGGTGCATGAGCAAGGGTTGCAGTACGACGGCAGTGCGCCAACCTTGCTGTATGGCTACGGCGGTTTCGAGTATTCGCTGTGCCCGGAATATTCCGGCGGGCTGGGCCGCGCCTGGCTTGCCAAAGGCGGGGTGTATGCCGTCGCCAACATTCGCGGCGGTGGCGAATACGGGCCGCGCTGGCACCAGGCCGCACTCAAGCACAATCGCGCGCGTGCCTACGAAGATTTTGCCGCAGTGGCGCAAGACCTGATCAGCCGAAAAGTCACCGCGCCCCGGCACTTGGGCGTGCAAGGTGGCAGCAATGGCGGCCTGTTGGTCGGCAACATGCTGACCCAGTACCCTGAACTGTTAGGCGCCGTAGTCGTGCAGGTGCCGTTGCTCGATATGCAGCGCTATCACCACTTACTGGCCGGGGCTTCGTGGATGGAAGAATACGGCAACCCGGACGTACCCGAAGAGTGGGCCTACATTCAGACGTTTTCGCCTTACCACCTGTTCGACCCGGCGCAGACCTACCCGCCAGTGTTGTTCACCACCTCGACCCGTGATGACCGTGTACACCCGGCCCACGCCCGCAAGCTGGCGGCCAGGATGATCGCGGCCAACCAGGACGTCACCTATTACGAGAACATCGAAGGCGGCCATGGGGGGGCGGCGGATAACGCGCAGAGTGCGTACATGAAAGCGTTGGTCTACCGCTTTTTGTGGGAGCGGTTGAGCGTCGGCGGGGCTTGACCGGCGCCGGCGGCTCAGAGGCTGTCCGCGTCGCCGAGAACATTGTGACGGGGCTCTAGAGCGGTAGCGTCAGGCGAAAAAAATGGCGTTAGTCTCCATTTACCCGCCTAACGCCGCCACTATGCGCGTGATCAAAGAAGCCTGAAGCGCCCGAAGTGTCCTACCCTCAGCAATCCTCTCCACGGGCGTTACAAGGCGGTGGGCAGGCGCAACTAGCTGGGCGCTTCGGCGTCGCGCGCGCCGTTGGATGTGCGCAACACCATCGCCTGCCATAATCCACCCGTCTCACCCCAGTCCCCACACGGAGTCCATGCCATTCATGGTGCTGTTCAATCGATTGAGCGCGTTTT
>PJQF01000099.1_pt1 | contig 56367 bp, 54 predicted proteins | sample 1503741 | NCBI WGS metagenome assembly PJQF01 (sample SAMN07775949, study PRJNA414020) | Biofilm metagenome, whole genome shotgun sequencing project. | isolation source: biomolecule (vanillin) treated reverse osmosis membrane biofilm | place: India: Nagpur | collected 2017-03-21
TAGGAAAGTGTCACCCAGTGTGACCAGTAGCACACCACTGACCTTCATAAAAAAATGTATGCCCCAATTTTACCCTGTCGCTCCCTCAAATTATTTTAGCCATCGTTAGCTAACTGTCTGGTAGGAATTTTTGTAGGCGTGCTGTCTTTTGAATGGCTCCAGAAATCAAAAGTCATTGAAAATGAAAGTAGCCAAGACTGGAAAATCCATGTCTTGCTTTTCAAACTCTAATTTTAAACAAATGAAAAATCTAAGTGTGTTACTTACTTTGAAGAAAGAAAAGCATGATCACGTTATGCTGGGAGACAATGGTGTTTATACTGGCATGACGACAGGTTCGAAGGGAGTTGTTAAGTCAACAGATGCGGCCATCGCACATGAGTTGTTTGGTGAATATCCTTTGTCTGAGGAAAATGCAGCAAACTTCCGACTACTTTCAAAAATGAAATTGCCGAAAGCAAAAACTCCAAAGCAAGAAAAACCGAGTCTTCCCAAAATTGCTACATTAGGAGACGACCCAAAACCCAAAGCAGCCAAAGCAGTTTAATCCATACCTCACTTTACAAAAGGCTGACAGTTTTTATGTCAGCCTTTTCTTTTTGACACAACCTGTATGATTCGATTCAATCTTATTCCTGCAATTCTTTTCGCTATTCAATTTGCAAGTGCCCAAATCATTACCATCAGAGACAAAGCAAACATAACGGAAATGGATTTGAGGGCTGAACTATCCATATACCCAAAGCACATGTTGGGTATGGTTAAATGGATTGAGATTCGCGACCTTCAAAATAGTGTATCTGGTTTAGCTCACTGGAATGGAATTGTGCTTGATGGTTCCTACAGTAAAGAGATATGCCTGTCCACGTTGCATCATGAACTTAGTTCGATCTTCCTGAAACAACCTAAATATGGTTTGTACTATGAGTCGATGAGGGATAATTTCTATAAACTCAATGGTAAGAATCTCACCTATTACACCCATAGCGGATACATAGATTTACCCATTGTAGAACTTACAGAATTCGAGAAGGATTTTCTAGTCGGTAATTCGTACGCTAAATCAAGTTTTGATAACGACTTTAATACAATAGCAGAGCTTTTATTTTCCAAAGGAAGAGAGATGATTGCTAATGTGTCAGCAAGGCCGGACTCTGTCATTCAAAAGAAGGTATTCTTGGTGATTGAGTATTACAAATTTCTTGATCCAAAGTTCGATTATAATTACTTCGCCAATCTATGAAAATCGTTTTGATACTTTTGGTATTGGTTACTTTTAAGGTTAATTGTCAGCACCACTTTAGGCCTGAAGAGAGAATTCGAGATCGATTGGCCTTGCTTGCCCCCAAGGAATATCAATTCAATGAATATGAACAGGAAATAATTGATGGATGTAACACAGCTAAGCATTCCATCTACCATACAGATATTGAAAAGGAGTTTATACTACTTATGAATTTGGCTCGTACAAGTCCTACGGTTCTGCGTTCGTTTATAGCTCATCGTTACGACAGTAGTTTCTTGAGTCAACTACCTCCGATTACCCATAAGCAATCTAGAAGAGTCCTTAAAACATCTTTTGGTCTACATCTAAGTGCAAAAGTACATGCCAAGAAGTCTGGTAAAAGGGGAACAATTGGGCACCAAAATATTGATCGAAGGATCAATACTTTCAACTTCTACTTAAAAAAGAGAATTTATGGGGAAAACTGTAGCTATTCAAGTAGCTCACATTCGTTGCTACATTTTTTAAGTCTTATGAAAAGCAAGCCACACTTTGTAAATATCATGCAATCCGAATTCAATTCGGTAGGGGTGAGTTTTAAACCTCATTTAAAATTTGGCATGAACTCAGTCACTTGCTTCGGAAGGAAATTGATTAGGTGATTTTCTATTATGAGACTATGAGACTAATCTTGTCTAAGCTAACCACTACCTCGCCTTCTTTTTTTTGAATCTTAGTTTTTGTCCAGTAAATACATAGAAACAAAATCCAATGACAGATAGGACAAATATCCAGGGAAGGAATTCTTCGTACCACGGAGTTTTACGCAATTGCTGTTGCTTGGGTACTTCGGTAATTAAACGTAGAGAATGAACTTCTGGCAAGTAGACAATTGTTTGCTTAGTTGTGTCATTGAGTAGCATCACTAAAAGTTCATCTTCGGAAATCATTGGATTAACATTGCTTAAGTTAATTTCAATCGACTGAATTTTATTGTCCTTTAAAAATATATTCTTTTCTTCGGTTAGTTTGTGGGTAACGCGGATTTCTATGATGAAGTCTGTTCCATATTTTCTTTTTCCCAACACATCTGCTCTAAATTTTGAACCTGCAAGTGGTACCTCATTATTAGCCTCAGCGTAGGATATAGAACCATACCGAGTATTGATTGTATGATTTCCAACTAGCAATTGTTGAGCTAACAAATGGATTGCCGTCATTGGCCCTCCATTACAAGTGGTATTTGACTGATGCCTAAAATACCAAGCCCTTACAAACCCTTGACAAGCCTCAAGTTCTTTTTTACACTCGACACAAACGCATCCGCAATGTTTTCCATTTCTGGATTTGGGAAGGTTTTTAATATCAATGATACGACTGTTTAAAGTGTCCCAAGCTTTTTGAAATTTATTTCCTGTATTATGTTCCACAGAATTTACAAGTAAAAGCGAAATGAGGTGGGTGGTTCGTCTTCTCCGAACTCTGCCATAATTCCACCAACTCTTCTAGAGAATAAAAGCGTTACAGGATGTCCACCAGTAGTACTAGCTGTATTCCAATTCATTCTTGAAAGAGCTATTACATCCGATGCGGTCTTATTTATATCAAGCGTTCGATCAGCATTAATCTTAATTGGTGTAGGGATATGAGGGCCAGGATAAGTGTTCAATTCCTTCATGAACCCAGTGGTAAATAGATAATGTGCGTCATCGTTTACTGTGCAAAGCATTCCTCTCCTTGGCGGATAATCGCCAAATCGTACTAGTCTAAACTCAGTTGGTGCTAAATTTATTAACTCAACAATTGGCACATTGTTTAATGCAGAATACAATCCACTCTTTTCAGCATTGTCAAAAGCTGTCGTCTTGTGTAGCACTATCCGTAAGGGTGTACTGCCCGTTCTATACCTGTATTCATTGAGAATACGCTCACCTAGAAGTTGTGATTGCTCTTCTGTTAGGTGAACATTTCTTCCTTGCTCCGCTGTCCATGGAACATTAACACCTCTGATAGCAAAACCTTCACCTTCAGATGAGAAAGCCTGTGCTATACATGATCTTACAAGATGCTTATCATGTGTTGTATAAAGGTGATGGAAGCTAATGCCCACATAGCAAGTTTCAACTCCTTCCTTTCTTAAGCGCCAAGGAATTCCTCCAGCTTTGTAATATAATGCAATGCTACTATTCCAAGCTCTTATTGCTGTGTCTTGGTTTTTATCAGAGTCAAGGAACAAATTATCTGTACCGATTTGAATAGGGATACCAAATTTCATTGCTGTGGCTTTTAAAGCTCTTCTGAAGTCGCGATTCAAAATATCTTCTTCTTGTTCTTCAATGGGTTCCCTTTCAAACTCAGCAAATAGGGGAAGTTGGTTCGATAATGCCTTTGCTTTTTTACGATCTTCAGTTTTGACTTTTTCGTTTGTTACACTCCAACAACGATCAATTGTCTCGTTAGATAAGCAACAGAAAATTACATCAGGTCTTACCGTTTCAATTTTAGAAATGTGACTTAATCCATTAGCGTATACTGCCAAAACATTTTTAAATACATCTGTATCCTTTCGTTGTTGGAGAATTTGTTGAAGGCTTGTGTCATCTATTACATAATTCCATCTTTCATTAAATGTTAGTTCTGTCCGGAATGTTTCTTTAAAGCCAGGAAAATTAGGATACTGAAATAGGTTTGCCATTTTTGACTCGATAGGCTGTTGAGTACATCTTAACCAATTCATTGCCTTTTCTATCATCACTTCGTTACCAACAAATCCAATATGAATGGTTGCCTTACGAGCAGTACCAAATCTCAAATCAAATGGTCCTCCTTGCTTTAAACCTTCTTTTGGATCCATAAACTCCCCAACGCCTCCAAATTCAAGTGTAGGATCAGCTATTTGCGTTATCTCAATTTTAGTTGCCATCCTTTTTCTTTATGTGTTCTAGTTCTTCTTTCGCAAGTTGTTCGAGTTCCTTTTCTATATCCTCTATGTCATCCAAGTCGCTAGGTTCCACGAAGGGGTCAACAATCGAAACATCATGAACGGATGCAATTGGTAGCTTTGATGATAATATGATTTCAGGTAGATCAGTGTCCTCAATTCTTTCCCCTTCAGATGTTCGTTTGTTCGATCGCAGTAAGAAAACGCTGTCATTATTCATTGATATGTACCTTGCCCAAAATGTAAGATCATTGTGAACACTCATGTTATAATCGCGGGAAGCTTTCTTGGTGGAAAGGATATTTACCTTTTCCGACTTGAGTAATTGCTTAATCCCATCAATTGTAAAAACATACGCGGGATTAATTATGAAGTACCAAGTTTCACCAATTTTTTCGAAGCTAAACCATATTGATTTATGCTCCCAGTAAAATACTTTCCCTGTTGTCTTACTAATCCTAGGTTTCGCAACTGTTCTTGTAGCTTTTTTTATTCTTCCTTGATAACTGATCTCTTTAGGTGTCCCATCAATGCTTTTTGTAAAGTAGGCCCTCTTCTTTTTCGTGTCGACTCTTAACCCAATCGAAAATAAATGTTGAATGATACTGTCATTTAATAATTGAACTAACTCTCTTGTTCCACCATTTAGCTCTGTAAATTCTTCAATTGTAATTTCCTCTAGGGTTCCAATATCTACGAATTCCTTTAGTGGATTAGTTGTTTTAGAAAGATCGTAAAATGACCAAATCTTCTCTCTGTGAAGTAGAAAAGACGGAGTCCAAGCGTTGTCCAGTGCGGTGTATATCTCCTGTCTCCGCCTTATATTGGTATCAGCATGATAAATTACTCTTGGTAGTTTTAGAATTTCGAACAAGTTGCAGGCAAATCTTACCGGCTCTTTTGCACTAATTACTGGTGCAATGGTTGTTGTAGTTGTAGTAGTGGTGCTCGTAGTAATAGGAGTTGCAGTTTGCGTTTCCATATCCACCTCATCAATCCTTCGGTAAATTACAACCTCAAAGGCTGCATCTGTATCTGTTGGCCCAAATGTAATTGCGGATCCACCATTTTGAACCTGCTTTACAACGTCAGAAAGTCCCGATCCCTCCTTATCCATAGCACCCGCTCCATAGAACAAATCAGCCAGAACTGGATTCCGATAACCCTTAATTCCTCGCTTGCCTTTTCGTATTTCTTCTTCTAGAGATTCGGTCAATAGTTGACGTTTGACTTCTTCAACTAGGCCACCGGGACTTGAAAATATTATTCGATCCGCAAAAACCTGAATGCTTATAGGTTGGTACATTGAATAATCCCGATGGACTAAGCAATTGACTATAATTTCCTTTAATGCGATTGTTGGATATGGATAAACGTTTTCGGACAACTCTCCTTTTAATCTATATGGTCTATTGATTAATGTTAGGGAGTCTGTAATCTCATTCAGTTGGTTCCAGATGTTTCCTTCAATTTTTCTTTCGATAACTCCACTAGATAGGTTCTCAAAACTTACTTCACGTTCCGATGAAAATGATGTTATTTCCCTAAGCCATTCTTCACTTCCCTCAAATCTTAAAACTGTGTAGGCCTGAGGTAAATACTCTTGAGTTTTTGATGAAAACAATAGAATTCCAGAGGAAGTAAGTTCATATTTCCCTTCCTCTATCACTTCAGCAACTCTTAATCGAACCATTTGCTGATACAACCACCATTCTTCCGAATAAATTTTTATGCTAAGCCTCGAGCAGTAATTGTTGATTCGTTCTCTTAGCAAGGCAATCTCTAAGGAACCAATTGTATTTTTTGCAATTATCGAAGTGTCATAAGATGATGGAGTTTCTGAACTTTGACTGAGGACAACTGGCTTAGCTCCTAAATCAATTTTAGTAGCTTGCATTTTCCCCCAAATTTCCTTGACCATTAATTCATCAAAGCCTTCAATAGGTACAAACTGAAAATTATTCCCTGTCTCCTTAATTAATTCTCTCAAGTAAGGTGTCAATAGTTCTTCGTTTGCTTGAGCCTGCTCTAGTTCCCTTTTTAGTGTGCACCAGTAGATGCCTTGATGAAATTTATTAGTATAAACTAAATTCTCCAGAAATAGATTCTTCATTACAGATGGTTCTGACCCTCTATATCCAATTACAACAAGCGGTCTGTCTTTCAGCAATGGCTTCAACGTTTCTGAAAGCTTTGGAGTAAGCGTTTGAATTTCATTGATCAAATTTTGGTCAGTGTAATGTTCAACTGACCCATGTAAATAAATTAACTGAGGATGTTTTTTAGGAGAATATGAAAAAGCTGAAAGGTCTGAGGGCGTTTTTATTGATTGAATGAAAGGAGGCTTCCTTACTTGAACACTGGCATTGTGCAGGCAATTATCAAAGTTGCCAGTTAATACTGTGTCAATTAGTTGAAGGTGCATTAACTCGCATAATGCTTCATAACCCTTGCTTGCTGGTATTGCGGGATTAATAATCCTTAAAAAGAAATCTTTTCTAGCTTGTCGAGGGTTAAGTAATTCCTCTATAATTATTGGATAGAGTGTACTATAGTCTTCAGTGTACCAAGGAAATTTTATAAGCCATTTTTTCCAATCACTCATTGTTAAACGTGGATCGTCAATCTCAATCCCGTTAGCTTTACAGTAAGCCCATTTAGCAGCCTCTTCAACTATCTCAACTACTAATTTGACACCTGATTGTTTAGATGCGCCCGCCCCAAGGAAAAAAATAGGATTCGCCTTTTCATTTAATAAGGAGACGATGGATCCAGTTGTAGCTAACCTCAACATGATATTAGATTGTAAAAGCTAAAAACTTAGTTAGAATCTTCCTTACCAGAAACTTACACGTTGTAGATTGCTCTTTCGACAAAACATTAACGTGAGCTGACTTATTTCTGTAGCTTTTTTGTAGCTCAAAAACATCGTCCAGAAAATCTTTCTTACTAAGGTTGACATCAAAGTTCTCAATCAAGTAGTTGTGAAAGTCCTGAGCAAGTAGACTGTTTTCATAGGCTTCCTTAGTTCCTGTTACCTTTAGTATGAAATGCATTTGACCAAGTGTATAACTGGAACGGTTGTTCTGAATCATTTCAGCAAACAATTTCAAATCAGAATTCCGAAAATCATCCGAGTAGGTTGAAGCTATGTTTGAATTTTCTGACCTTGTGTAATTTGTAAAAGGCTTGAATATTTTTAGTTGTAATTCACTTTCAACAGCACGAGACATTTGAAGAACAACTGGTGAAAAGTCATCAACCATGTGTGTAACGATGGTGTCATTTAGAAACTCTGCTGAGATCAAGTAATCAAAGCTTTGCTTTTCGAGGAGCTTTGCATCTTTGATTGAATTCCTTACCCTATTTTCAAAAACACTTGGATCAGGTGGGGTTAATCCATCCAAACGTGAGTATATCTTCTCCCGAAGTTCTTGTTGATCAACAAATTCAGTTCCCGCTGCTTTGCTTGCTTCCTTAATTACCTTAAATATTTTATCAATATTCTTGGAAAGCATTTCTTTCATTACGCGCTGCATCATTCCCTCTATGCTCGTCTCACCTTTTAAATCGTCAACTGAAATATCAAAGAAGGATGAAAGCTTTTCACTATTTTCGAATAACAGAGTTTCTGTCTGCTTTTCCTTAATTGGTAAGAATGACTCTGCCGGAAACTCTTTGTACTTGTTAAGTATGTCATGTATTTCATGAGAGTTGAAAACAACAGCCCAATGCCATGTCCCAAACTTTTGAGTTTGGTTAACTGCTTTTACCCAAAGATTTAAGAACTCACGTTTGGTTCTTGTTTCATCATTATCCTGACCTTTGACTTCCAATATTAAGTAGTCACCATTTTTTAGGTGGATCAGGTAATCAGGATAATAATTCCTTACAACTCCTTTAAATTGATACTTGATTGAAAAGCCAAGATGGTCATTCTTTACGAATGCTCTTACTGCATCATGGTGATCCAGAATGCTGGCATTATTAGCCTCCCATGTGCTATCAAAAACGGTATAGTTTATGTGAGACTTTTCGTGCCATGTATTTGGTTTTGATGTGTACCAAGTCGGCATATCAGATGTAGATCGAATTGGCTTTTCTTTATCGAATACTGGTTCAAGTAGTGCGGCATTTTGGTCTTTGATGGCCAACCAAAAGTGTTGGATGATTCGTGAAATATTCAGCGTGATCAGAATATTTTTCCTAATTGGGTCTTGATTGAAAAGGTCTGTCTTAATCCTGACCTTGTCCGATTGGATAAATTCTTCGGTCAGCTTTAAAAGTTGAGCCATGAAATCATACTGGTTCCCTTTCCAGTTTTGCTTTTCCACTCCGTATATAGATGTGGCTACTCTGAAAATGACGGACTGCATCCTGTATTTTTCAGCAAATTGTTTCAAATCAACTTCTGTTAATGCAGCAGGTGTTACATCACTATCAATTACACCACCTAAATCGGTTTTTGTAATAGTATCAGATGGGTCAATCTCAATTGATTTGACCAAACTATAATCGATAGTAAGGCGAGATTGATAAACCGTATCGACTCGAAGAATATTGGGAAAAGTAATTTTAAAATCCTTCTTGGCTTTTGAAGGTTCAATCAGGAATTTAGCTTTCGGTGGTCTAGGGACGGCAACGCCACCTTCATGTGGAATGAAAGAAAATGGAACTCCGAAGATGTTAACATATTCGGGGCCAAGCATACCTTCTTCATCAAAATCATAACTTACTCGTCTGAGCCCTCTACCAATCACTTGCTCGCATAGTAATTGACTTGAGAATGCCCTAAGCCCCATAATCTGAGTAACATTCTTAGCATCCCAACCTTCGGAAAGCATTGAGACAGAAATAACATTTTGAATGTTCTGCCCAGGCTTGTTCTCCTTTCCAACCGTATCTACTTTTTCGCGAAGTGCTGCTGCCAATTCAGCTTTTGAGCCGGTTAGGGATTCATCTTCATTTTCAATTGAACCCAGTATCTTGCTATCAATTTGAAGTGTTCTTTCAGGGTCACATATCTCTTTGACAATACAGGATTTGGAATCGAAGTAGTTCTTAATTCTATCTGCTGTTACTGTAGTGTTGGCAATCGTGATCATTACAGGTGGGATATTAGTTATCCCTGCCCAATCCTGTTTTGTTCTTAACCAATCAGTGGCAAGCAAATCATAGGCATTCATTACCAACTGTGGCAATGGTGTTTCCTTTGGTACTTGCTTTTGGTTGATGTCATCCTTTACTTCCTGATCAGTATAGATGTGATATAATCTTGATTTATAGTCTGGAGCTAATTTTCCATCATCTCTTAGAACTACGCGAGGTGTTTTTACCAGTCCTGATTCAATGGCATCGTTCAATCCAAAATCGCTAATGATCCAATCAAATAACCCAGCCTCAGATGATTTCTTTCCAGTAGGTGCAAATGGAGTGGCTGATAAATCGTGGCAACGAAGTATCTTAATTTTTCTACTCAGCTTATCCAATCCGCCAACCCAAACAGTATTGTCAATTTCATCCTTAGCTACACCCTTTACTTTACTCTCGGCTGCTGAACGCCAAGCATGGTGTGCTTCATCATTAATGACCAATATATCTTGAGCGCTTGCCATATCGCCCAACACTTGTTTTGCGTAGGCTGTGTCACTTAATTCTATTTGCTTTCTCTTATCAACACTTCTAATCTGCTTCTTTTCAATCTTCTCGTTCAGCTTATCTTGAGTATCCCAAGCCAGCATGTGCCAATTGATAATCTTTACCTTTCCTTCTCTCAATTTTTCCATTAAAGTGGATGGAACAACTTGGAATTCGTTGTAGTAGTTGTTCTCTGCCGTAGGATCGAGAACAACAAGCCTTGTCTTGACAGTAAGGCCGGGAGCAACTATTAAAATGTTTTTGCTGAATCTGGTATCCTGACGATAAGAAACTTTGTTCAAAATGTTATAAGCAATAAGCATTGCCATAACAATGGTTTTTCCTGAACCAGTCGCCATCTTACTACACCACCTTACAAATTCTCCGCCATCACTAGGAATATCTAACCCACTGGTATAATTGGAAGGAGCTTCGTTTAAGAAGATGATTGTTTCAATTGCTTCAAGCTGACAGAAGAAAAAAGGATAGTTACGTTTCTCACTATCAACCCAATGATCAAGTAATTCTTGAGAAACGCCTGTTAAACCTGGGCGACCATCAGCCTTCCAGTTTTCTAATCTTTTACGAATTATGTTGACTAATGGTAACTCAACAAAGGAACCGATTTGATTCGCACCTTTACCGGAACCTGCAATGGTGAATCCGGCAGGCCTTCTTCCTTCTTGTTGGAAAAATTCCTGAGTTGATTCATCTCTACTCCAATACTTATCCGGTACTCGGTAGGGTGAGCATATTATAAGCTTGTCGATCTGCTTCATCTCTTGATGATTTTTAAACTTTCAATTCCGCGATCATCAATGATTTTCACAGCGATCTGTTTACCGGGTTTGAATGGCAATGAAACGGTACCTCTAAATGCTTCTATTTTCTCTTCATCAATTTCAGCTTTTAAATTCTTAGCTAATTTTGCCCAACCATCCTTAGGGCCAGCCATTGGAAAGAAGATTTGCCGTGGAAATAAACTTCGTCCATCATAGTCGGTATCCAGCATCCACATAGCAATGTTCTTAGAGCCACCGCTATCAATTGCACCAGTCTTTGGATTATAATAATCAAAGCCAGCAACCTCTATTTTTACTTTTCCTTTATCATCGCCCTTTTCAATTTCATGCACTCGAACATCAGGTTGGCCGATTAACCAGAAGCTTTGATTCCCTGTTTTCTGTTTTTTCAAATCATCCGTTTGCAAATCCATATTCATGTGTGCCTTCAATAACTTGAAGCCAAGCAATTTCTCAGGTGTCTCATCAATATCTTTTGCAGCTTCTTCATCAAACTGAAAAGCACAGAACAATAAGATGTTTGGTTTTAATTGGCGAGCTTCTTCAATTGCTAATTCAACAACACGTGCATCTAGTGGCGCATGTTCAGGCCCAAACACAATCAATACTTTTTGAGGTTTAGATTCTTTGGTCTCCCCGACAGCCTGTATGTATAAAGTGCCTTCCTGCGTTTCGATTCTACTAAATTGCAAAGTAGCTCCGCCTTTACCTCTTACTCCAGTTCTCTCTAATTCGTCTCGCCACTGATCTTGCCTCAATGTCTCTCCTGATCTTGCAACTGAATCATCACCTTCTATTGACTCTCCGTTAACATCTTCCAGATTCTTCACAAAAGGTGCAGGAATACTCTCAACTGTAAACGGACCCGTAACGCGTAGTCTTGAATTATCAATCTCAGGCTGGTCGAAGAATACCTCAATTTCTGGTGGTTCATTGTTGGCAACACTCTTAAGTGTTACATGTGGGGCAGATTTGAACTTAAAACCACTACTTATTCCTTCTTCGGTCGATGCAAAAGGATAGAATTCAAAACTGGCGGTCAATAATCTTTGCTTTGCTAATGCGATTGCTACTCTGGAGGTGTCACAAGTGATCCATCTGCGACCAAGATTTTCAGATACAAAAGCAGTCGTTCCGCTTCCGCAAGTAATGTCGAGAACCAAATCACCAGGATCAGTGGTCATTAACACACATCTTGAAACTAACTTTGTCCCAGTTTGAACAACATATAATTTCTCATCAGTAAAATTACCTGTAGCTGTATCCGTCCATAGATTGTTAATTGGCTTGAAAGGGAAGTCATCTACGTATCTTACATATCTGATACTATTTTTAGCAACGTGGATTCTACCTTTTTCAGCTAAAACTTTCAATCCTTCAATTGAAGTTTTCCAATGTTGTCCTTGAGGGGGGTAATATTTTTTGCCTAAGTGTTCAAATTCTTGAGGCGAACTAGTTTCCCCTTGGGAAACAAGACTAGTAGGTTGGTAAAGTTTGGCTTCTTTTGGAATTTCAATCTCACCATTAATTTCTTTAGCAGTTAGCCCCCGGTAAGATCCGTCTTTAAGTTTAACCCATTTGTAATTCCCACCATTAGTCGAGGTGTCTTTCTCGCTAAATATTTGACGATATTTAATCTTTTGCTTGTTCTTCGCATACCAAACCAGATAGTCACCTGTTCTTGCAAGTGTAGAACTTGGAAATCCACTTGTTGAAGTGAAAGCAATCAAACTAACGAAATTGTCGCTTTGAAAAATTTCATCCATCAATTCTCTAACATGATGAACGTTTCCATCACTGATTTGGACAAAAACACTTCCGCTTTCATGAAGCACATCTCTTGCCAAAAGTAATCTATCTCTTAGGTAGCTGAGATATGAGTGGATACCTAATTCCCAAGTATCTCTAAAGGCTCTTATCATTTCTGGTTCCTGTGTAAGGTCGTCATCACTACCATCCTTAACGTCCTTTTTATTCACAAAGGGTTGAAAATTTGATCCGTACTTAATCCCATAGGGAGGATCGAAATAAACCATCTGCACTTTACCACCCATACCTTCCTTCTCAAGCATAGAGTTCATTATAAGCAAAGAATCACCAGCAATCATACGGTTACTCCAACCTTCCTTATGCTTGTAAAACTCAATTGCCTCTCGTAATGGCTTTTTCTCCTTTTCAAAGAGCGAAAGCTGTTCGCTATCATCAGAAACTTCGGCTTTAACTGAGTCAATTATTGTCTTGGGATCGATGCGCTCATGAACATGTAGGCTCACAGTTGGCACCTCAAAAGAAGTACGCTCCGCTTTGCCTGCCCATTGCAATTGTGGGTCTAAATGAGGATCGTACTGATACGTCTTCTTGTTCTGACCGTATTCTGTATCGGTGGTTTCATTAACCAAACCAATATGAGGGTTGTTCACCCTCTCCTTATCCAAATGCTCATACTGTTGTATGGGCTTAGGTGCGGATTTTGGCTTTGATTTTTTCGGCTTGGCTGCTGATTTCTTTCCCATCTCTTTGGTATTGGACAAAAGTTAAAAATGTATGTAAAATACATTAAAAAAGCCAATTTTAGGCTGCTTCCGAGGCTTCTCCCAGCTCCATACCCCGTATAGGGCCTAATGCGTTTCCGGAAATTCCATCTATTGAACCAACAATATCCGCAACAAGGAATCCCATCTGGTCAATTGCCTTTTCCTGCTTCTTCCAGAATGCTAACATTGACTTTCTTTCCTTGTCAATATTTTGTCGCATCTCCGAGGCTGATTCAATAATGGCTTCTACTCGTTGTTTAAATTCACTGCTCATTAAATAATTGTAGAGTGCCTGGATTTTCTCAGAGCGATTCAACTCTGTTGCTTTGATGTTGGCTTCGGTAATACAGATTTGACGGATAGCAGAAGCTAAGCCTGTAACTTCTTTGAATGTACAAACCCAAATACCATTACGAATACCAAAAGTTGGCATGTCTTTAGGCATTGCTTCAGTAACTAAGATACCATGCGTAGCGCCATGCACTCTCATATCTTCCTTCAGTTTTGAAATCCATCCTTCACTGAAAGTTTTTGTGCGCTTGCTTTCATAAGCAATAACACCACACTCTTTTCCGTATTGGGTTCGTACAACCTGAACGGTATCAGCCCCATTCTGTCCTTTTGGTACTTCTTGAATAGAGTCAAACTTAAAAATATCAGAAAGCAATTCTTGTAAGGCTAGCTCCTGCACTTCCCCTTGTGTTTGCATTGAACCTTGTTCAGCTTTCCTTCTGGCTTCTTCCAATTGTTTACGAAGATCATTCAACTGCTTATCACGTTCAGCAAGCTTCATTTCATTCCGGTTGCTTTCCCGTTCTACAATGGCTGACTCAAGCTTTGTTTTTTCTTCACTTAATTCCTTTTCAAAATTTAGCTTGAGGGTATCTTCACGTTCTTTTGTTTCGCGCTTGATTCTTTCCATTTCAATCTCAAGCGCTTTTGCCTTGTTTAACTTGGTTTGCTTTTCGTCAAGTTCCTTTCTCAAACCATCCAATTCTGTTGATAGGTCGCCACGTAATTTCTTTTCCAAGTCAGTTTTCATTTTTGACTTCTCAGCATTGAGTCTTTCGGTAAGGATTTGCTCAATGGATAAGGACTTCTTGTTTAGTTCATCCTGTTCCTTTTTTAAGGCTTTTTCTTTTTCAGCATAGCTTGTTGCCAAAGCATTTCGTTCCTCTTGCATCAAATGGTCAAGTTGGTGCTTTAAGGATTGGTCGGGCGAAAACTCATGTTTACATTCTGGGCATGTGATCATTAATTTTTTCATATAGCTTTTACTTTTTGTTTCCGTTACAAGTGTACGGGGGGCTGGTTCACTCATGGTGAACTGACTAAAAAACCCTATTTTTGGGTATGTCTAAGGCATTAATTCGGTATTGGGCATATGACAAATGCCTGAAAAATCGGGGTGTTAAGTACACTTGGGTGGACTTGCAACGAATCGCAAATGCTGATTTGGATGACCGTGGATATGTGCCAATAGGTAAGACTCAATTCTTTAAGGACATCAAGGCCCTAAAGGCTCCGCCTTGGAATGCCCCAATTGAAACCTATAAAATTGCTGGCCAATCTTACTACCGCTACTCTGATGAAAACTACAGCATACGGAAGCAAGAGCTTTCCGAAGTTGAAGCACAACAACTTAAATCTGCACTTATGGTTCTTGGTCGGTTTAAGGGTATGCCGCAGTTTGATTGGGTACATGAAATCATTCCGAAAATTGAGCAAAGCTTCAATATTGGAGGTGGCAACAGAGCAATCATTGGGTTTGACCAGAACATTGACCTAAAAGGAATTGAATACTTAGGTGAACTATTCAATGCCATCCTATTTAAGAAAGTCCTTAAGGTGAAGTACAAGTCGTTCACCCATGACCAAATTGAAAGCCACACCATATCTCCTTACTATCTCAAACAATATAACAACAGGTGGTTTCTTTTCGGTCGAAATCCAAAATACGATGGGCTTACCAATTTGGCATTGGATCGCATTGAAGAAGTAATTGAACAACCATTGACCTACATTGAAAATACTACCTATGATTTCGATGAGTACTTTGAAGATATTATCGGTGTTACCAAACCTGTGGGCAAGAAGTTAGAAACGGTCACGCTCTGGTTCTCATTTAAGCAGGCTCCATACATCTTAACCAAGCCCTTACACGGAACGCAACGAAAAAAATCCTATGATGAATCTGGTTTGATCGTAACCATCGAAGTAATTCCCAACATCGAGCTTGAGCAACTAATCCTACGATTCGGAGAAAATTGTAAGGTGATTGAACCTGTTGATCTGAAACTCAAAATTCAGCAAAGATTGAACGAGGCCATCAGGAAGTATTCATCCGGATGACACCAGAGAGGTCTGGTCAGCCTGCCTAATATAATATTAATGATTGGTTATCCAGTGTGCCAGGTGTCATCCGGTGCATCCGACCTAAATCTTCCACCAGATCATAACCTGTGGCTATAAGGTTCAAGTTCTTAAAGGACTTGAATTTTTAGTGTCTGGACGCCCCAGAAACACTTTTTACCATCCTTTTTAACACCACCTTAACATTTCCGGTACCGGCTAAATCCTCAATGTTTCAAAAATCGCCATCTAAATTGATGGCTAGCATAAAACAAGGCACAGTCTCCTGCATATATAAAGTAGATGTATACAGCATGTATATATCAATAAAAAATATTCAATGCCAGTGAGAAAAACCGTTAACCTTTCGCAAGCAAGTTCGGCCAAAGCAGAGACTTTAAAATCTGAAATATCAAAGGTGGTCGGAGTCAAATTAAGTTACTCAAATCTGTTCGAGATTTTACACACTCGACTCGATGACGTGGTGAATTGTCTAAGGGCTTTCAAATAAAGTCCTTGAATAATAAAGTATCAGAGCTGCTCTAACAGCTCTGAATAAAATCAAAAACAAATAATATGAAAATTGAAGATTTACATCAGATAGAATTCTCGATGCAAAACAGGGTGAACAGCAACGAGCTGAAGTCGATAAACCTTCAGCAGGTTATATATTATATAACCGAAGATGCGGAAGTTCAAGCAAACATTAAGTCGTTACACAATTTTATTGTGCAGCAGGGACTGGATATGAATAATGCTGAACATAAAAAAAAGTATCAAAGCAAGAAGGTTGAACTATTGAAAGCCTTTATACCAACAGGAATTTTTAACAAACCAGTCAACAGCGAACTTTACCGGTACAGTCAGATAGTACAACTAGACTTCGACAATCTAACTGACTTGCAGCTAGAAAAACTTATGGAGTTTGTGAAAAATGAAAAGTCTGTTGTTTTTAGTTTTATCAGTCCAGGAGGAAGAGGCAGAAAGATATTCCATGCCGTTAAACCAGTAAATGGAATTTTTGAGGATGGTGATGAGTCAATTGCTGAATGGGAACTAAGACAAATGTTTCACACATCAGCCTTTCAAAAGTTGCAAGCAATTTATAATCAAAGCGGAGTTGGCGTTGGTTTTGATGCCCAAATCCATGATTTATCGCGCAGGTGTTACTTTTCACATGATGCAAATTGTTATCTAAATGAGGAGATTGTTCCATTTGAAATTGCTTTTGATCAAACCGATGCCATAGCATCGAAGAAAAAGGAAAATCGGCAAGAGAGTCTGATAAGCTATTATCTCGACTATGTAAGATCGCAAGATTATTTAAAGCAAAATGAAAAATTGAATTACGCAGTATTGAATGATCTTTTAGAATGGTTGCGTAAGAATCAAAAGTCTATTACTGGTAGTTACAATGAGTGGATTCGTGTAATATTCGCTTTGAAGGCAAACCTTCCAGAAGATGCTGCTCTCTATTATGCCAAACAGTTTTCTCAACTGGATAAGAACTATAATGAAGTCGAATTCCTCGATAAATTCAACCAAACTATAGAAAATAGCAAAGCACCTACCATTGCAACACTAGTATATTTTGCAAAGCTTTCTGGTTATGAAATGTGTTTTGAAATTAAAAAGAAAACTGGCTCAAATTTTACGCTTGAATATTTTATCCGAGATTTATCTGCGTTTAATTATCGTGTTCGTTACAATACCTTCATTGATATACTGGAAGTAGCAAACAAAGGCTCTAAGGAGTGGCGAAGGCTGGTGGACAGTGATCTCTCTAAGCTAAGGACAGCAGTGTTTAACTATTCAATGAAAATTGACGATATCCATCATACCCTTAATACAGTAGCACCAAAATATGATCCTGTTGAAGTCCTGATGGGGTCAATACCTGTTTGGGATAAGGTTGATCGACTTAATCTATTAGCTCAAACTTTAAATCCATCTGATTTAACAGTTGCAGAAATGATGATTAAAAAGTGGATGATTGGTGTATTGGCAAATATAAATAACCCCAAAAATTACAATGAAAACGTTTTGATTTTGCAGGGTGATCAAGGTAAAGGAAAAACACGTTGGGTACGTGGAGTTATTGAGTCACTTCTTAACCATGCGGAATTACAAACCAACCGCTACTTTGTTGAAAAGGCAATTGATCCAACCAATAAGGATGATCTAAAATTAATGTGTACAAGCTTTGTGATATTTTATGACGAGTTATCTGGTATCGTAAATAGTAAGGCTGATATTCAGGCTTTCAAAAACCTAACCAGCTCACAGGGTCACCTAATTCGAAAAGCGTATGATAGAAATGAGACAGAGTATCTAAGAAAGGCTTCAATTATAGCAACAGTAAACGATAAGCAATTTTTAAGAGATGTTGAGAATAGAAGATTTTGGGTCATCGCTTGTACTGATATAAATAGTCCCAACATGATAGACTTAGTTCAAGTCTGGGCGCAGGTAAAATGCTTGTATCAAGAAGGATACAAACCCTATTTGAATTCAGTAGAACTAAAAATGCTAAAAGAGTACTTACGCCAATTTGAGGCAAAATCCACCGAAGAGGAATTGATATTATCGTATGTGCATAAAGGCTCGACTAAGTTGACTGCAACCGAAATAAAATCTATAATTGAAAAGAGCGAGAATACTAAGTTAAGTATGACAGCTCCTAACTTTGGTAAAATACTTAGCAAGTATTTTGATGGTTCTCGGACGAATCGTGGCACTGTGTATAGTGTTTCTATCTGGTACGAAGGAGGGGTAAAGGAGGTTGTTCAAAATGAGAACAAGGAGCTTGAAAAAGTAGCTAATTCTTTCACAGGTTCTGAACCAATTGTTGTTCCCAATGAGTTACTTCATCAACCAAATTCACACAATATCAGTAGAGAAGATGGAAAATTTACTCAGGGACAAGTTGGTCTAAATCCTGAGTATAGGTAAATAACAAAAAAGTGACAGGGAGTGATAGGCTCCCTGTCACTTCTTTTGATGATTTGGGCGTTCTAGATGAATGAAAAGTGCCGAAGTGATAGGAGTGATAGTAAATATTAATAGAAAGTATAAAGAATATTTTTTATTGATAGATGGACTTGAATACTTATGGAAAGTAAAATGGCATGCTATCACGCTATCACTGAGGATAACTTTTTGACTTTCTCTTATTTGATTATTTCGGTAATTGGTAAATCTTTTCTCCAATAAGGATGAAGTTCTCATTTACGTCAAATCCTAGGTTTGATAGCCTTAAACTGAGAACGATTTTTTCCTGATCCCGAAGTTGAGCTGCAATTTCATAATGACCCTTTTTTACAGCGAGTTCCTTCTTTTCAAGCAAGTAGGTTAATTTGATGTCTTGACCAAATAGGCTTTGGTAATTAATACTATCCAAGATGGTGATGGTGTGCTTACTTTGGAGATCAGTGAAAATCTTTTGGTAAAGATTTCTAATTCTACTGACGCGATAAGGTTTGCCATATTCAATCGCAACATCATACAGTCTGCTAAGCCGGTTTAATTTTTTGATATTATTGGGCAAGTCTCCTGACATAATTGACAAGATTATTAGCACCTGAATAATTGGGATTAGATACACAGTCAAAAGCTAAATGCCGATCTAAAATTGCAAGTAGCCGTGCCAGTTTATCGTCTTCAATACCACAGTATTCATTAAGAGGTTTTCTTCTGTTAAATGCCTTGCGTAATGCAAATGCAGTTTCGAATGGAACATCGAGTATCATCTGCACTATTTGCTCGAATTGATATGAATACAGAATAAAGCCGTTTGTTGAGCCGATGATTTGTTTGAGGGTATCGTCAACGTCATTTGATGAAGTGAGTATCCTCCTAATTTGCGAAAGCGATTGAAAATATAAGAATGTTGCAATTATCAAACAGGACTTGTAATCTGAGCCATACTTAAGAAGCAATTCCACAGCATTCGAACCATATTTTACTTCTGATCCTTCATGTTGCACGATTTTAGCAGCAATTATTTTTGGGTCGTTGTAATTAATAAAAACAGCTTGCCCGTAAATACTGTCTTCTGAGTTTAGTACTTCAGCACTAAAATGTCTTTTCATTAACGGATGTTGTAACGGAAACAAATCTTCAATCAAATCATGGTTATTCATATTGTATATATCTGATTGTATTCTTCCTGAGTGGGTTAAATTATAAAACCAGTTCGATACGGAGAACTGTGATATATAGAAAAAAGCAACACTATATGTCTAGGAAAGATGAGGTGAAGAAGATTGCAGATGAACTTTATACACTGAACTACCAAATTGAACAGCTAAATGCCAGACTGATGTTACTTAGCAATAGAGAACGTGATATCGCCAGTTATACAGAATACATAGCAAAAAATGTGGACGTCTTAATAGGCTATGCTGAGCATTTAGCTGAAGTGTACTCATCAAATATATCAGGGCAAAGTCTTGGGAATATCGGTTTTGCATCTCCAAGACATGCTCTAACTTTTGATGAGTACAAGGAAATAATGGGAGTTAGTTAGTTACTTTACAAAACTGGCAACTTGCGCTTCACTTACCTTAGCTTTGTCGTTTTCAAAAGATGCCAATTTTTGAAAAGCCTCTTTTGGAATTCCATTTTGAACAAGCAAGTCGATAAAATAACTAACTTGTTGATATACTCCAGGTAAATACTGATTGTTCGGTAGTGTTGCTTCTCGTTGTGTTGATCTAATGAAGTCCTTCGCAAGCTTCTTTTCACCTAAGAGTAAGTAATTAGTACCAGTCAAGAAATCAGTTAAGTAGTTTTTTACCGTGTTACTCAAAGTTGCATTAGATTTGCTATAGTTCTGTTTTACCGTTTCTTCAACTGCTTGTACAATCGAAACAACCCAACCATATTTCATTAATATTTCTTCCGGGCAATTGTCGACAACTGCGGCATCATAGTATAGGATCATGTCAAAGAGATTTTTCTCCTTAGTAGCCCTGTCAAGTACAGTTTGATATATGGAGTCCCTTACCCAAATGGTTCTTGGCTGAGTTAAGTCTATTTTGAAAGTGGTGCCATTAAATTGTACGAATGAGGTTTTATGAGTAGAGCCATTATTATATCTTTCAAAGAGTTCCCGCGTAGTTATCCCTTGAGTATTTTCAAAGAATCGTGCCTGGCCATATTTGATTACTTTTCTGATCTCGTTGGCGTAAATCCCATTGGGAAAAGTTTCTAGGTAGTAAAAGTAGCCATCGATAGTACCTTCTTTTACCACCTCATTAAAGGTATCTCTATCGGGCTTTTCTTTTAACTCCGTCTCTTTTTTAGCATTTTCAATTACACTCTGTTCAGCCAACTTAAGTTCTCGTTCACTAGCAAATTTATTGGCCTCCTTTAATAAACTAACCTCATCGATTTTCTTTCCCTGATTATCAAAGATCAGATTTGAGTATTCTTGATCAAGAGTCCCACTGTTAAACTTTAATGATATGGAGGCTGAGGTGAGATTGTATTTGTCCTTCAACATAGTTAGTATGTCTTTAAATAGATCCTTATCAATTCTCATTGGGTATTTAAAAGCTGAGACCCCATCAGCAGATAATGCGGATTCGAAATCTTCAGCGATTACCAAGTCATCTTTCGCCTTCATATCTCGATCAAAAGTTACTTTACCTACCCATTTCCCATTATCATCTAAGCCGAATTGGTTAAAGCCATTTATTGATATGTCTGCATTATACTCTACTATTCCATTGAATGAAGTGAGATCCATTTTTTTAAATTCAATTTTCATCAGGCATTCACCATTCAATTTCCTATTCTCCCATGATCCTTTGAACACTTTTGAAAATTCAGAGTAACTATATGTGTTTAAAGTATAGTCCTGAGTTAGAGTTGCTGAGTTAGGAAGTGAAAATTTCCAGACACCAATTCTTTTGTCTTCTTTAAAAGCTCCTGTACTAAATCCTATTTTCCAATTGCCATTGCGCTTTTCGTTGGCATAGTTACCTTCATCGATAATGGTAGTTCCATTTAGCTCATATTGAACATATTTTCCATTGAGAAGACCATTCACATACGTTGCAACAAAATGAGGATTTCCATTTTCATAGTATGAAATGTATTTGCCGTGCTTTTGACCATTTGAATTTTTGCTCCAAGCTTCCTTACAGCTAACATTTATAGTATTCCCGTTTCTATCGGTCTTAGTATACCAATTCCTACAGGGTAGTTCCTGACATATACCAATTTGGTAAAGGATGATCATTGACAGAATTAGCAGATGTTTCATGTTGATTGTTTTTGTCCAGAGTAAATATATAAAAATAGAGCCAATTGGCTCTAATATTTAAACACGGTTAATCTCTTATTACAGTCATGGGACACAACCGTGACACGGGATACATTTTGGCATTCGGAACCAACCTTAAAAAGATTCGGACTGCTAAGAATTTAACTCAGGAAGAGTTAGCCCATCGGTGTGATTTACCACTAAGTCAGATTGGAAGATTTGAAAGAGGAGTGAGAAGCCCAACACTTAGTACAATTTTGATCCTTGCTAGAGGATTGAAGGTCGAGCCAAAGGAGTTGTTGGACTTCAAGTTCAAAATGTAGAGTTTGGTTTCCGTCTTTCATTCAAAACAGGAAACACTTACCTATCGAAAATTTTTTTCACGAATTTGCGATCAACGAGGTATTGGGGTAGCTCAATACATAAGCATCGGACATGCAGAATTGAAACTTACTTTTTTAAATAGGTATCAGGTGATACTCATTGATAATCATGTTGGTAGAAACACCTTTCCGTGTTAAAACGGTGTTAAAGAAAATAAAAAATGCCTCAGGAATTGCTTCCTGAGGCATTAAGTGTGATCCCGCTGGGATTCGAACCTTTCATATAAACTATTTAATTTCAATTAGTTACAACAAGCAAAACCGATTGGTCACAGACTTGGTCATAATGGCCAAATCGATTTTACTACACGCATTTAAAGAACGATTTCTTGAATTAAAGATAAGAAATTGAACGCAAGCGATGAAGCAAAATCGACTAAATCAATTGAAGAAAAATGAAAAGGCTGATTACATCAGCCCTTCATCAGACAGGGATGTAAATCCCTCTGTCGTGACGATGATGTGGTCAAGTACCTGAACTTCCAACAACTTTCCACCTTCCCGTACCTTTCTGCTTAAATCTATATCAGCCTGACTTGGTTTTCGGTTGCCAGAAGGATGGTTATGCGCCAATATCAAACCACAAGCATTCGCCTTAAGTGCTGAAACAAAAATTATTTTAGGATCTGCGACTGTGCCTGCTATTCCGCCCGTTGAGATGTCTACAATACCTAATACTCGGTTGGCTCGATTGATAAGCAATACCTTGAACTGTTCCACAAATTCAATTTTACCATCATCCCAAGCCTGCAATAAGATGTTGTAGGCATCTTTTGATGTACTAATCTTTGGTCTGTCGGAAGGCTTTACCTTTGTCTTGTAGGAGAGTTGAATCTCTGCAACCTGAACATAATTTTTTTCTTGAATGGTTTCCATAAGTATGTTTGTTTAATTATGGCACCACCTCTGGGTTCGGAATGGAATCAGCGCAAGGAGGAACGGAATAAATGGAGGCAAATGCGCGGCATGTGTTTATGCCGTAGTTCCTTGCCAGCGCCATTCCTTCCGAACCCTACCTTTGTGTCAGAATTAAAGAGACATGGCTCTTCAGCAGCGAAGTTTTGTTTGTGATGGAGAAGTATTCCCTCATTATTTTCTTTGTAACTACAAGCCATACAAAGCCGGACCGGACAATTTATCCTATAGCCTTATACGGTTTAAGCATGGTGAGCCTATTGACGTTCAGGCATGGTCAGATTGTGCGTCCGATGGACTTCATACAATTCCCTTTAAATCGAATACAATTGTTCTTAGGGCTCTTTCCAGCGATGAAACAAAAGTCGAGCACAATGCGCAGACACCGCTGGACAAACTTGGATAGTCAATTTCAGGACGCATAGTAGGCCGATATCGACCGTATCTACTTCGAAAGCTTAATCCACATCCACCCTTAAAAAATTTAAGGCTTCAGAAACGAGTTCAAGTCATGGATGATATCTATTCTTTTCAAATACGTGGCGTAATTGGTTCCTTGCTTTTAGTTGATGATATTTTCACGAGTGGTACCACGATGACTACCATCATCCGGGCAATTCGCAAGAAGACCACGTGCACCATTTCTTTGTTTACTTTGGCGGCTACAGAGTCGATGCACAATGAAGGAGTTTCGTTGACCGGAGTGTCATATGAGTGGAAACCCAGTTCAGGATGGATTCATTTGCGAGAACCTGATGAACCTTACTTCACTTTAGAAAAATTAAAGCGTATGATTAATGATGGCTTTCAATAATACATCGAACGCCTCCACCATTGCTTCCCATAAGCCGCCAACGAGCACGGGCGGGGGTTCGGGTCAAGGGTGCCGATTCATTTAATAATCAAACATACCATCGGCACTTGCCTTGCCCTTGAGGCGAACCCCCGACCGGGTTCATCTTTGCTTATGGGGAGAAATGTTTTCGGGGAAACTTGGGGCGGGTGAAACGAAGGAGGCATGAACGGAACGTAATGAAATGGCGGGCGGTCTTGCGTGGTTGAGTGGAGAGGTTGTGGTCGGTTGCGTTGAGATGTGGGTTGGATTCCTGACCCAACCTTGAACGCTTTTGGGGTGGTGCCGCGCGCCATGTAATGAAGTGTAGTGAAGCCGACTGAGGTTCACCGGCCCCAATGATTTTACTATATATTTTAAGAAAGGCGCTGGGCAGGCTGCGTCACCATAAAAAATTACTAAACAGACGCACCTCGTGCGGTGCATTGGTGCGCACCCAAACTTTATCGCTACAACGGGCGCACGGATGCACCGGCCTGCCCCGCGCCTTACAGCATCACTCAATAAAAAAGGGTCTATCTATCAGACCCTTTTCGTTTTCCTAAACGCCCACTCCGCGTTTCTTTTTTTTCGTACTTCGGGGGGAGTCGTCATCATCGTCCGCCTTCATCGTTTCTTTTTTTTCTTTAGACTTTTCCTGCCCGGCTTCTTTACCTTCCTTCTCGTTTTTCTGAAACTGCTTTTTCATACTATGGTCATACACGTCCAGGCTTTTGAATTTCGGATTGGCCTCAATGTGCATCTTTTGCTCTTGACCATCCTTCATCATGGTGACCTGTGTGGTGTTCCCTTTTTCTAAGGAACGGATCATGCGTTCTTTTGCTTCGTCATTGTCCATCTCCTTAATTTGAAACTTGGCCAATGCTTTTTCGAGATCGAATCCGTAACCCTGATGATATTGGTCAACCTTGAAGTTATTGTTCTTGTCCTTTTCACCCTCCATGTCAAGCTTCACCCAAGCATTAAATGGTTGGCCTTCTTTAGTGGTGAGGTCTTTGTTCACACTCCGGCCTGATAACAGGTTATAGGCTTCTTTTGCTGTGATGCCTTTGTTCTTGGTGATGTAAAATGTTTGCGTCTTGTTTTGGGTTGGGTCTTCTTCGTTCTTGAGTGTGGCATGATAGCGATTTAAGAAATACATATCGCCTTGGTCGCCTTTTCTAAAGTCGAGCGTGTATTCCACTTTCTCCGTTTTGTCTCCACGCTTGAATTCATTCTCCGTAGCGAGTTTGAAATCGGCAGGTTGCTTTTCAATGTTCGCCTTCAGGTCACCTTCCAACTTTTCTCCAAAGCCAAGGTACTTCAGGCCGTCTTTCAGGAAATCAAAATTTTTAAGGTTCATACGATTTGTTATTTAAATGTTTACGAATAAGAGATTTATAGGCACATTAAGGCAGTGCACGCGCCTTTACGAGTGTTCTGTTTTTGACGGCAAGGAAAAGATGGCGTCCACCATTGTGTTCGAACATTTCAATGACAAGATGTTTCGCTTCCGGTATAGTGAACTTGTCCAACGCGAACACCCATTCTTTTATGGACTTACCTTTTATTTCTTTTAGTTCCTGGTTAATAAAGAATGGCTTGATCTCTACTTCCTGTGATGCAGTTCGTTTGATACGTTTGCTGTCTCGGACATAAAACCGAAGGAACTCAATGGTGTAGTTAATATTGGATGTATTCTTTCCCATGACATGAAAGAAGATGGTATTGTTTCTTATGAAAATCCCTTTCAGCCCCAAAACCACCTTGTACTTTCCAGTTTGCTTCAGCCGGAATTGCGGACGGCCATCCAAAATGTAATTCGCATGTTTTAGAAAGTCACTTTCTGTCATTTCATTCTCGAATAAAATCGGTCGGTTGTTTAAACTCTTGTTTGTTGTGCTGTCCAGATTCATGTTCAGTACCTTTGGTTCATCAGCATAGTTCACGGTGAACTGGTGAAGGATACCATCGGCAGTAATAATGGTAAGGCTTGTTTCTGGGAAATGTATCCGCCCGGCTTTTATCTGAAGTACGTTGCCCATGCCTTTCGCTTTCTGGGCCAGAATATCTTTGCTTCCGCGATCAACGCTTTTGATGATGGTTGGAAAGATTAGGCTCGATGTCTTATTGAAAGTAATTTCCAGTGGGTACGTGCGAATGTTATCCTGAGCCTGCACGTTGACTGCCAAAAGTGTGATTATGATTAATATGTGGAGTTTCATATTGATATGTTTTTACTCGTCATTCAAAACTGTTGCTGTACTTTAGTATCCTTCAATAAAACCTGATAACCTGCTTTTACGGTAACTTTAATCAGTTTAACTTTTTTACTGAACAACCCTTTGGCAGCTTCGATGCCAGCACCGGCAGCTTGTGCGGCCAGCGTTTGATCCATGCTCATGAATTGCATACTCTGTAAGCCCTGATCGGAAGACTGCTTAGCAGCATCGCGCGCAATGGCTCCAGGTATGTAAAGGCCTTCCATACCATCCAAGTCATAGACCGACATTGCCACTGGGAATAATGAATTGCCTAAGCGGACTGAGTTTATTTCAATCGTCAATCGTTCTTCGTTAATGGCCACAGTTCCATAAATGAAATGGTCTTTGGGTATCAATTGACCGTTTATGAAAATGTCGTTGGTGAGCCTGAGTTTTACGGTTGAACCTGCGACCAACTCTTGTGTCTCATGAATTACTGCGGGGATTGCATTGTCTTCAACCTGCATGAACGATTCTTCTTCTAGTCCATAGAATCCATTTACCGGCATGATGGCTATAGCTTTCGAGATTGAATCAATACGTACGGGTAGTTGTGTTGATGGTGAACCCATCAAGCTCACGGCATTGTCTTCCGACTCTGCCCTTACGGAGAATACTTGTTCCTTATGTTGAATGCTTTGTTCGCGCAGGCGCTCCTTCACTCGTTCTGGATGTTGGATATCCAGAATCTTGTCAAGCATCGTTCCCATTTGCCCCATTTCTGGATCAGGTTCATCGGATGCGGCCATCATTTCCATCATGCCTTCCAGTTTGCCCACATCTTCTGAAAACTGTTCATGCTCAACAGGCGGTACCATCGATTCTTTATTTTGAACACCTCGGGAAGAGGCAGATTCTACTGGTGTTCTGTTTAATTCGCGATAAATAATCTCGAGTTTCTCATTCACTTTAGCTTCATTGGGATCTATTTCCTGTGACGACATTCTTGCGGTAGCAGGAGAGCTTTCGAACAGCGGCTCATTTTCTCTTTCTTCCAATACCATTGTGTTGAGTTCAAAGTAGGGATCATTCTCCACCGCTTCGAAGAAATCGGCCGAGTCCCGTTCAGATTTTTCGTAGATACTGAACTTATCCGTTTTTTCATCGGGTGAAAAATGAGCGCTGGGGAGTTCGAGGTTTAATCCCGCTGTGTTCATCGCTATGGCTTGCCCGGGTACGGCCTGGCCTCCACCGAGCGCCCAGAAAATCAAGGTGAGAAAGGGCATGGTCAGCATCGGCAAAGCCATTGCCAGTTTTCTCTTTTGCAAAAATTGTGGTGTGTGTGCTTTCATAACTTTTTGTTTTTAAGTTTGACTATCGTTTTAATGTTTTTGATTTCCCTTCCAAGGGTAGAAAGCGAAGCTCCTTTTCGTATCGCATAAACTCCTGATAGCTAAGTTGCTTCCAATCGTCCGACTTAACCCATCGGTCTTTGGCATAGGTCGGGTTATGGTTCATAAAAAAATTCCCTTGGCCATCCATCGCTACGTAGAAGGCTTCAAACTTGCCATTGATTTCGCCTTTCATTTTGCCGAGCGGAATTAGTTCGGTGCTATCGCGTTTCTTTTCGTGAGGTTGCATAAGTGGATGTGTTAATGAATCAATAGAAATAGCCTTTATTTTTTTTGGAATAAAACCTTCTGCGATGGCGAGCACACAGATAGAGGCAATAGCGAATCCTGCTGTTAATAGGATGATTCGTTGAGATTTACGTGAAAGTCTATTGAATGCGTGATTCACAACTCCAGTCCGACTGCGTATAGTATTAGTCAAGCGTTCTTGCAAACTTTCTCTCATTGATTTTTTATCCGTTGTCATAAGTCATTACCGGTTTTCTGTTTTCAAATCTTTATTTTCCACTGTGTTCCATTTTTCAATCAGAAAGCCATGCGGATTATTATCGGAACGATTTACATTTCGCAGGTACCCTTCCGTAATCAAACTCCGCGTCACGATAGATGAGGTACGGATTAGTTTTTGTTTGCCGTAGTAGCGGAAGTAGAGTGGGTACTGATGGATGTCAACGCGGATGCTATCTGGAGTTATCTCCTGACTGATGTTGGCGGAAATGACATTGGAATAGTAGCGGTTCTCTTTTAAGTTGTCATATTGGCGTTTGGCAGATGCATCGGCCAGATAGAGTGCTTTCGTGATGTTGGCCTCTATCACTTTTTCATCGGGGTCAAGGGTGAAAAAATACAAGTGAAACATTTTCACGTGGTCTCGGGCTTCCACGGGAATGTTGTCCTTGCGTTCGGCTGACCACGCTTCCAGTGCTTTCCCGTTAGCGAGGATGTAAATGCGAGCTTGCGTCTCCTGCACCCATTCAAAACTCTTATAAAGTGTATAGCCACAGATGAATACACATGAGATAATGATGATGAAGGTGAAAAGCCGGATATGCTTAAAGGCCGTATCAATATTTTTGAGTTGCGTGAACATACTTTAAAATGCAGTATTAAGATTTAGGTGTTGTAGGATTAGGTTCACCGGATAGCTTCTTGTGCATGTACTGATCGGTGCCCATGTTGTTAGCATTACTCGTTTGTGAAGATGAACTTCCAAACGTGCCTGCTGCAGAGGTGGCGATGACTGATGTTCCTGCTATGAGGGCAGATGTAGCCGTTCTTGAGCCTCCGGTAAAAAAGTTGGAGGCCTTGTATAACAATGCGTTGCCACCACCCGCATGAACAATGTAACCCGCTACGCTAGGCACGGTGAAGTAGCCCACAATACCGATGACTAAGAATATCAGGTAGGCCGTATCGGTTGCACTGAAAAAGGTATCACCATATCTCAGTACTTGTTGAATGTCTACGCGTAACATGTTTTCCTGAATCTTTCCGATGATGCTGCCAAAAATGTTAGCTACAGGAAGCCAAAGAAACACATTGATGTATCGGGCCAGCCACATGTGCAACGTGTTTTGAAATCCATCGAATACGGCAAAACCAAACACCAAGGGCCCAAGGATTGCCAAGACAATCAGGTAGAATGTACGGATGGTGTTAATACAGAGTGCAGCTGCTTCAAAGAGGATTTGAAGAATCTCAGACATCCATTGCTTGACCGAATTTCTAAAGTTGTATGAAGCTTTGGCCATTGCAAACTTGATGTCGTTTCCGATGCCGTCCAGCGCTCCTTCTCCCGTTCCATTCGGATGGGTGTACTTGTACCATTTGTCGCGGTCACCGTCTCCGCTTGGGCCTACAAACATTTGCCACGTGGGTGTTTTCTTGATTGCATCTTCTTTTAGTTTCAATAAATAGGCGATGGCATTGTTTGTGCCAGTAACCATCGCAGCTGTACCTGTTACGGTCGGTTTGAGAATGCCATTGATAACCGCAAGCACATAAGGGAACATGAGGATGCAGAAGCCCAAGGCAAAAGGCCGCAGCAACGGGTAGAAGTCAATCGGCTCTGCATTCGCCAGATGGCGCCATACTCGTGAGCCGATATACCACAGTGCAGCAAAACCTGCCAATCCCCGTCCTACACTAATCAACCGATAGCACAACGGAATCATATCGGTATATAATTGATCAAGTACCGAATGCAAACTTCGGATTTCACCCACGAAGGTCTGACCGAATGATGCCAATGGCAGGAATAGCAAAGTAGCCAGCACCAGCTTTTTTCCAAAGAAGATTTTATTAATTCGTACCATATAATTTCTTAACTGATTGTTGATTGTTGTTGGCGAAGGAGCGTTGAATCGCCAGTAGCCGCGTGTCATTGTTGAAGCCGCGTAAAAAAACCATGCGGTTTTCCATGTCGTAAAAAATATTGTCAATAGCCCGCATGCGTTCATCATCACTCATGCGCAGTTTGGTTGCCGTGATAATCATTGCCAAATCATCGAGATTTTGAAGGCTGGCCTTTACAATAAAATTGTAGACACTCTCGATGTAAAGAATTTCATCTACTGTCAGGTTGGGGTCATTTTTTAGTTGCCTCCACGCCCGTTTGTATTCCTGCATTAGTAGCTTTTGATATTCGATGATGAAGGGAATACGCTTGTAGTTTCTAACGGAAGGATTCACCGCCATCAAGCCATCCAAAAAAGCCTGATGAATCGAATAATCGCCTTCTGCAATTTTCTTGATAGTGGTGTAACCTTTGTCCAGAATTTTGTAGCCGATATACATGTTGTCTAACATCTTTTCCAATGTTTGGAGCTTCTCCCAGTTAAGCATAAGTTGTTGAGCTTCTTGGGACTGAGCATTTGATCGAATCCCGTTCAGTAAACCACAAGACATTAGTATCAATAGTGTTATTTTTTTCATTGGGCGATTGGTATCAAATTATTCTTCTCATTTCAACATCTCTTTTGTCTTTGCTGCGCATGGCAGAAAGCCCCAGGTTATCATTGCTGAAGGCACGGACAAAAGCGTACTTGTCGCGCATATCCTCATGCAAACGATCAATCTCTTTGATGCGCTGATCATCGGTCATCTGCTTTTTGTCTTGGGTGATGGTGTCCATCAATTGCGCCAAGGTCAGGTCGCATGATTTCATCATGTTGGTGTAGCAGTAGCCGAGGTAGTAGAGTTCCTCCGGTGTCAAGTTTCCATCTTGCTTCAACCTCGCATTGGCCTGCTTAAAATCCCGGATGATATACACCTGATAGGCAATGATGTCAGCAACTTTAGCGGAGTTCTTAATGTGCGGATTTACCTTATTGAGTGAGCTAAAGAAGTCGCGGTGCAGGTTAAAATTGCCAGACTTAATATTATCTATCGTGTAGAGCCCTCGCTGCACGATTTGATAACCTTTTTTCAGGTTTGCTAAATGGATTTTCAGCGCTGCTATTTGCTCAACGAGTCGTTTTTTTGCAGTCTTCTTTTGCCTGAACCATTCGTCCCAGTTTGGAGTCTGAGCTTGGATATGAGTCGGCAGTACGCAGGTTGCCGTATGCAGGAGTATGGTTAAGATGATGATGAGTCTCATATTTTATAGGTTAGTTGATGCCATAAAGTTTTCTTACCGATTCTATTTCATGTTGCCCTTTAGATCGGTTCAAACTCAGCTGGATGTTTTGGTTGTTGAACTTCTTCAGGTCCGCATAATTTTGATCAATGCCATCACCTGCTTTGTTGATGATCTCCAGTCGTTTTGAATCCGTCATCTGGGTCTTGAAAGAATTGATGACTAGCATGAGTTGCTCCAGGTTGAAAATGCTATCATCAATAATTCCGGTGTAGGTTCGGTACATGTAGTCTATTTCCATACGCGTGAAATGTTTGTCCTGATTGACCATGTTCCAGGTGCGCTTGTATTCCTGCACCAGGAAGACTTGTCTTTGTGTGATCTGGCGGATGCGTTGGTAGGTTTGCAGCGTATTGCGGATCTTCCACAACTCATCGAAATATTTTTTGTATTGCTGGCGTTGCTTGTCCGTCCACTGTGCGATTTCGGAGAGTTTTAACTGATTGAGCTTGTTCTCGATGGTCTTCTGAGCGTTTTGCAGCCAGATGGTTTTTGTCTGGATACGTTGGATCATCAGGTCGATAGCTTTGATAACTTTTTTTACAGCCTCTTTAATTATCGTAGCGATTGGGACTACGGCTGCCTTTGTCTCTTGGACTGGTGTTGAAATCAAAGAGCACGTACATAATAAAAGGGCTATTGCTACTACTTTAGTATTTCTCATCATGTCAGGATTTAGATTGCATGTCGCGGGCGAGTTGGGCGATACCTTTGCGCATGTCGCCATAGCGTTGTGCATATTGTTGTACTTTTATTTTTTCTGATTCCTCGGTGGTATAGGCTAAGTATTCTTCCAGCGATACTTCAGTGGCATAAACTTTTGAAAGCATCCCGCCAAGGCTGATGAACACTTCTTTGTACTTCCGTGCAGGGTCGTTGCTTTTGTTGATGGAAAGTACCAGCGCCTTCTCCTTTTCGGTAAGACCCAGGAGTTGTTGTATTGAATCGAATTTATTTTGGTACTTACTCTGATCCAGTAAAATTTTGCAATCGGAGTTGTTGATGATGGCTTGTTTGACTACGGGCGAACTTATGATGTCTTCCACTTCTTGTGTTACTACGATAGCCTCTCCGTAGAATTTCCGAACTGTTTTAAAAAGATATTTGATATACTCTGCCATACCTTCTTTCGCAATCGCTTTCCAGGCTTCTTCAATCAAGATCATTTTTCGGATGCCTTTCAGCTTGCGCATTTTGGAAATGAACACTTCCATGATAATGATGGTGACCACCGGAAAGAGGATGGGATGATCTTTGATGTTATCGAGTTCAAATACAATAAAGCGTTGCTGAAGCAGGTCAAGGTTCTCTGTTGCGTTCAGGAGGTAATCAAACTCTCCACCTTTATAATAAGGTCGCAATACGTATAAGAAATTCTCTACATCAAAGTCTTTTTCTTTGACTTTATCTTCTTTGAGGATTTGCACGAATTCATCACGAAGAAATTCATAGAAGGTGTTGAAACACCTCATCTCGGGCCTCACCCCCAGCCCCCTCTCCGGAAGTGAGAGGGCATTATCGAAGTACATCTTTAATGCAATGGAGAGCGCGACATACTCTGAGCGGTTAAAGGTTTCGTTGTCTTTTTTCCAGAGCGCCAATAACAAAGTTTTGATGCTTTCCTTTTTCTCGGTGTCAAGCAAGTCGCCTTCGCCAATATGAAAGGGATTGAAGCGAAGTGGATTGGTTTCGCTGTAAGTAAAGTAGTATCCGTTGACTAAGTCGCAAAGTCCTTTATACGAGTGACCGACATCCACCAGCACAATGTGTGTACCTTGTTCGTAATACGAGCGTACCATATGGTTGGTGAAGAAAGATTTGCCACTACCGCTTGGACCCAAAATGAATTTGTTGCGGTTGGTGCAAATGCCTTTTTTGATTGGCTCATCCGAAATGTCAACGTGTACAGGCTTGCCAGTTAATCTGTCACCCAAACGAATACCTACCGGGCTAAGAGAAGATTGGTAACTGGTTTCGAGATTCAGAAAACAAGTTGCTTGCTCTGCAAACGTGTCGAACGTGTCATTCATCGGGAAGTCAGCTTCATTGCCAGGTAAACCTGCCCAGAAAATCTGTGGAGCACCGTCTGTTTCCTGCTTCGCGATTGCGTCCATTTGTGCCAGTGCTGATGATACTTGCGTTTTTAGTTCTTTCAACTCGATGCGATTATCCGTCCACACCAATAGATTGAAGTGTGATTTTACCGGAAGCCGCTGCGATGCAATTGCTTCGTTTAAAAAATCATTGGTGGCATCACGGCTAATGGCATTTTCGCGCGAGTAGGTACTCAAGGATTGCAAGCGGAGCCTTTTGCTCTCTAATTGTTTGATGGTTTTCTGTACATCTCCCAGAAAAATGTATTGATTGTAGATGTGGTTACAAGAAAGTAGTTGACTTAACGGTGAGGCAAACCCTACGCTGAACTTAGTCTTGTCTGTGGAATACTTATCGTAATTTATGCGTGATCCACATAGGGATGGCAAATCTTCGACATCTGCTAAAGAATAGAGTTGACAAGTATTATCACCAACGCGAAACTCATCCTTGAAGTGAATGTCACGGAGCGATGGTCTTTCCTTATCGCCCAATAAAAAACAGAATCGTTCTAAAAGTCCAGCATTGACTGCATTTCCAATCAGGTCATCATTGGTTAGTCTTTTCAATTTCATAAACCCGCTCTCGTTAAGGATGCGCTCCATCTGCGCGGCCTGATCTAAAAACTCCTGAAGCTTCTGGGGTTTGATTGTTTCTTCCGGCACAATGCTTTTGCTGAGGAGAGAAGAGAACACTGAACTGGAAGGTTTGCGATTAGAAGCCTTACGCGTAAGCATAATAAAGCACTGGTGTTTAAGAAACGGGCGCTCATTAAAGAACCGCTCACTGGCGCGTGATAAGAATGAATCTCCTGTGGCTTCGAAGTCTGCCTGATGCTTCGATGCGAAGAACCAATCCTGCTTGTGAAAAATACTGTTAGCTGGAAGAATTTTAATTGCCTTTACCAGTATTTGATGGAAGGCTTCATATTCCTGATCAGATAATGTAAAAATTTCAGGCAGGATAACCTCATACGCCATGGTGGCATCCCCTTGCTTAGACAAGATGCAGTCGTGCTGGACTTTGTAGATGGGAAAAATTTGTTCGAGGTTCATCTTGGCTAGTGCTTAGGTGATGCTTTCAAATTCAGGAACAACTTCCGCGAAGACGCCTTTAAAAAAATTGGAAGGCTTCGCTTGGCCATTTTCTTAATCAGACCGTACTGGCCGTAGGTATCGCTCATGCGATAGACGGTCATGAATAAGGCAGTGCCTAAAAGGCCTGTGATGCCCAGGCATACAAACATGTTTACACCTGTTATATAGAGCGTAGCAAAAAGTATCAACAACACTATCAATCCTATGGCGAGATAAGCAATGTATTGTGCCTTGAGTCCTTTGAACTCAATGGGCTTGTTGATGCCTTTGTTGATTTTATAAACGCTATTCACCTCATCCGGCCTTCGGCCACCTTCTCGGAAGGAGAAGGAAATGCAGAAGGGCTTGTTAAAAGTTTTAGACTATAAACCGAAGAATGACCGAAGTACCGTAGCTACGATCACCAAGAAGACACAGCTACCAAACCATGCGGCTGCAACTTTGCCTGTGTCAGGGTCGCCACTGTTCCATTTCTGATAGACCTTGATAGCACCTACTAAACCGAGTATGGCTCCGATGGCGTACATTAAATTTGTTCCTGTGGCGAAGTAGCTACGCACACGCATGGTAGCTTCGTTAATACCGGCATTGCCATCTTGTGCCAAAAGGGGCAAAGCCATAGTTAAACCGTACACAACAAGTGCTACTTCTAAAGCCTTGCCTTTGTGCATCATGCTGAGAATTGTTTTTCGTTTCATTTTAATTGGATGGTTTTGTTCACGAATAATTTTTATGGTTGACTAGCCCACCATGATTTTACTTCACTTAGTGTTAAATCATAATGACAGGTGTCTTTGCAAGTAGTGTGTATGACGATGGTAACGGCTTCCCGGAAAGGGCTTTCGCATACATTTGGATAATGTTCCAGGAGCGACTTGAATAAGGGTATTCCTTCCTCTGCAGGACTGTTGTTCTCGGCAATCATATCGCCCAACGTTTTGATTTCCTCAAGAAGGTCTGCTACAGAACCATTGACCAATTTTGTCTCGACAATTGGTTGCTCGCTTTCATCATCCCGTGTAGTCGTGCCGAATTGAAGTTGATCCGCTTCAACAGTTTGTTTACGAATGGGGCGTACAGGCTCTGCCTGCACTTTGCCCATTAAATTAGTTGCTGGTTGCTCCCGTTCCGGTGGTTGAATGTTGGGTTTACCTTTGGTGTTTATCCACGCGAAAATTTCTCGGTGATAAAACACAAGCGCGGTAATGAAATAATAGCCGCCAATAATCAGGGCAGCAGTGGTTAAGAATTGTTCCCAAGAAATAGAGTTGAACATCGCCTCGTTTGTTTATTGCTGAGACGAAGGTGTGACATGCGATACAGCCATGTTCACAAGTTGGGGGGAAGTGGGGTGCGATTTTTAAATTGTTACTTTGTTAATATATAAAAGTGTTATTTTTTAAGAGGTTATTGCGTTTACATGCTAATGCCATTTCTTCGATTTTGCTCCTGCGAGCGAGAAACAACATGTTGATGCTTCAATGAATGCTCGTAGGCTATTTGCTGGCTTAAGTATTGTTCAATTGCGATTTGTTGTGACATTAAATATTTTAGGTGTTCATAATTCTTGTATTCAATAAATACAACGCTGCCGTTTGAACTGATGGTAGAAACAATTCCGCTAATGGGTTTTTGCCTTCCCCCAGAAGCGCCCGAGCTTGTGCCAGCAAATTGTTGTTCTAAAAAATCGATGTAGTCGGTAAACTCTTGCCTAGAGGAAATTCCGAGCCCTTCTTCATCTAACAACCGGGTAATAAAGGAATTTAGGTTGTACTCTTTTTTATTAGTGCTTTTCGTTAATACTTCTACATAAGATTGAAAAACATAGTCAATCGAAGTTTCTGCCCCCACCTGTTCATATTTCCCGTATCCTAAAAAATGACATTTTTTAGATAAATCTAATAGCCCTTTCGAGGTCCCAAGTTTATTTATTAAAGCGTTTTTATGCTCTTTTTCCAGCTCTCTATCGATCTGCCCTATAGCGCTTTTGAATTCGATAATGAATGATTTGTTGCCCCAATCAGCCAAGAGGTCGCCTACTTTTTTGTCCGATGGTGTTTGCTGAAAGAAGTTTATGCTGTTTTTCAGTACCTCATCAGGACCAACTCTCTTTGCTGCAATGGCTCCCATGGAGTAAATAAATGCACCGCTCAAAATGTTTTCATATACCATAGTGATTTCTTTTCAGTTTCAACGAGTACAACGAATTCATTGTACTTTGGTTAAAGATAATCAAAACGGGAGGATGGCTAATACATCTGCTGCTGGTATTGCCTGTATTGGTCTATGGATCATTTACCAACGATAAGTAGCAATAAAGTCAGGTAACTAAAGGGTTAAGAGTTATTGAGTATTGAGCAATTCACTTCTATAGCCACGCAGTACATTGAAGGCTTGAGATATATAGGCCTCCACGGTGCGTTTAGAAACATGCATTCGTTGGGCGATTTCTGTGTTGGATAGGTTTTCACTTAAGCGCAGGTGCAAGGCATGGAGGCAGCGTTCGGGAAGCTGCGTGGTGAGTGCATCAATTTTTTGGCGCAGCACTTCGGGGTTGCGTTGAGGTTCGGGAGTGTTTTCGTAAGCAGCCTCAAAGAGGCGATAGTGGTCTTCGTATTTGCGTTTTACTTTTTCATGTTTCACGTGGCGTATAAGCTTATATCGCACCGAAGAAAACAAATACGCACGGAAAGAAGCAACTTCCAATTCAGCCCTGCGCATCCAGAGCGAAACAAATACATCCTGTATGATCTCTTCGGCTATTTCTAAGTCAACAGTTTTTCGGGCAAAGGCAATGAGGTCTGCGGCATGAGACCGGTAGATGGACTCAAATGCTGATTGGTTTCTATGCTTAAAGCGTTACGAAAATAAATTACTCAAATTATTTGGTTTGGTAAGAATATCTTACGTGATTTGTATCAAAATCTTACAATATGGGACTCACAGATGATCAGGTAGAGAAAGCTATTACTAAGGTTATAAACGAAGTAAAGCGCAAGTTGAAAATTACGGCCAATGTAGACCCAGACGTTTGCCCAGGAAACATAAATGGTCTAACTAGCCAGATTTTAGTCACGCTTATTGGTAGAATCGGTAACGATTTGGGCGTTAGTGTTCCAAACGAATGCTACATATTCAAAGATCGAGATTCCGGTGAGCAGTTGTCAGTAAAGCAAGCAGCACAAAAGCTTATAAAGGCAGTGAAAAATGGAAAATAGCAATCTGAATTCAGACCGCGAAAAAATCGCAGCTCGATTAAAAGAAGCGCGAATCATGTCTGGCCTCTCACAAGCACAGGCCGCAGATCAACTCGGACTGAAACGTCCTGCGATCTCGGAGATCGAGGCAGGTAATAGACGTGTAACAGCCGAGGAGATCATCCAGTTTGGTAAACTGTATAGTGTGGATACATCATGGCTTCTCCTTACGGAGAGTGAGTCTGATCAATCAAGCGAGTACAAATTCGCAGCACGAGAATTGGAGAAACTCAGCAAGGAAGACATCAAAAAATTATTGAATGTTTTAAAGATCCTCCCAAAGTAAGTTGTAACAACTGATGAATTCTTTGTTCACAAATGCGGTAACACAAGCGGATCAAGTCAGAATCCGACTCGGGTTTGACATGTTTCAACCCATCAATATTTTTGATCTGTGTCTCAGCTTGGACATAGATGTAAGGTTTCTAGATGTAAACATGGAGGGAATGTATTTCAGTCTCAGCTCAAAACCAGTCCCAACGATTATTGTTTCGGCATTGCGTCCTTTGCCAAGGCGCGCCTTTACTTGCGCACATGAACTGGGTCATCATGTTTTTAACCATGGAACTAGGGTGGACGCGCTGTCAGAGGATAATCCATATAATGCAGCGAATGCAACTGAAGAACTTTTGGTCGATGCCTTTGCGGGAAATCTTTTGATGCCTGTTGCAGGCATAGCAGCAGAGATTGCCTCTAGAAATTGGAATGCAAAAACACTCACTCCGTTGCAGGTCTATACGATTGCGTCAATATTTGGTACAGGATATAATACACTTGTAGTTCATTGCCGCGTTAACAGGATCATTACAGTTACGCAGGAAAAGGCATTACTGAGGAGTACACCTGCTAAGGTTCTTCGTACGCTCATCGGCACTGCAGCTTCACCAACACATTTTAAGATCATTGACGGACTTTCGGAGATACCTGTTATCGACCTAGAGGTATCAAATTATATTTTCCTGCCTCCAAAGACAAAAGTGATCGGAAATCATTTAAAGGCCCATGGAGGTATCGAAAATACATACGTAGCAGTGAAGCCAGGCATTGTCCAGGTTGTAACTACAGATGATAGCTTTAGCTCATTTATTCGAATACAAAGAGCGGGTTATGTGGGATTAGCGAAGTATCGACATTTAGAAGACTAAAAAGATTAAAACATGGATATACCAGAATTTGTAATTGAGGAAACTAACTTATCAGCGGCATGGATGAAAACAGTTGATCACATCTTGACTGGTTCTGGAAAAGAGATATCGCCATTCGTACTGTCGTTAACCCAATTTGATGAGACGCTACAGATAAGAGCTGCGTTAGACGATTCCTTAAAGAGAAATAACCGAGCCTCAATTCGGACTGTTTCAGAAACTATTTTTCCAGACTCACTTTACAACTACTGTGATAGGGATAGGAAAGAATTGTATAAAGTGTACGGGGAAAGTTTTCCACGTATCAGAAAAATAGATTCGAGCAATCGGAATGGGACTTATTTTCAAAGATTGATTGCTTTTGAAGGACAGCATGGCCCGATTAATCAATTGGAGATTATTATATCATCGCTTAAGAACCCCAAGGTGAAAAGACGCTCTAAGCTACAAGCCGCAATATTTGATCCGAGTATAGATCACACTAACGGAGTTTTTCAGGGATTTCCTTGCCTTCAGCATGTCACATTTGCCATATCAGAGAATGGAGGACTAGTTATTAATGGCTTTTATGCAATACAGTATCTATATCGAAAGGCGTATGGAAATTGGCTTGGTCTAATTAATCTTGGTCGATTTATAGCAAACGAATTAGGTATCAAATTTGAAAAAATGATCTGCTTTGTTGGAGTTGAACATTTGGAAATAAATAAAACATCAGCCCGCAAAGTGCTGGCGACAATAGAAGAGTTGGTATGACGAAAAGAAAAGTCATCAAGGTTAAGAAAAAAGAACGGGTAACGAAACACCGGCTGGTTCAGAAGAAAATTGAAAATGTTCTGTCAGTACATGTTCGTTTAGCACCTGCTAAAACTACCATAGTATATGATTCGTATTGGAAGTTTGCGGCACTTAGGCAAGAAGCATTTTTTAAACGAGTTAATGGTGAACTATATCCATGGTCTGGCGATCAGATTATAAATCAGTATCGTTTTACGAATGTCTATCGAGCTTCCGACCGCGTCTCCCAATACTTAATCAAGAACGTAATTTACCGCGATGGCCTTCCGTCCAGTCCCAGAGAAGTCTTGTTTCGAATTCTTCTATTTAAGTTGTTCAATAAGATTGAAACCTGGGAGTTGCTAGTTTCAAAGATGGGGGCATTGACCTTCGAAGAATACAATTTTAGGGGATATGATAGAGTGCTGTCTCAAGCAATGGCTGATGGAAAAAGAATTTATTCTGCGGCTTATATCATGCCATCAGGAAAATCTTTCTTCGGTTACGATCGAAAACACACCAATCATCTTAAACTGATAGAGATGATGCTGGAGCAGGAGACGTATGACCGGCTGGCTTCAGTAGCAACCATGCAACAAGCCTTTGAGATTATCAAGGCGTTTCCGGGACTTGGTGATTTTTTGGCCTATCAACTTCTTATTGATATTAATTACTCAGAGATCATTAATTTTTCAGAGTCAGAGTTTGTAGTTGCAGGGCCAGGAGCGAAGGGTGGAATAAGCAAATGCTTTGCAGACACTGTAGGATTGAACGAAGTGGAAATCATCAAGCTAATGACTGACCGACAGGAGTACGAGTTTGAACGGTTGGGCTTGCCTTTTAAAACATTGTGGGGGCGGTCTCTCCAATTGATCGACTGTCAGAATGTATTCTGTGAGGTTGATAAGTACGCTCGCGTAAAACATCCCGACATCAAAGGTAGAAGTGAACGGATTAAGATAAAGCAGACGTTCAAAATGAACTCAACCCCTATTGAATTATGGTTTCCCCCGAAATGGAACCTTAACCATAAGTTGCCGATCCATCAAGATCAGAAAATAAAAAAATTAGTCTTACAGTAAATAACAGAGAACCATGGCGTACTTAGGAACAGAAAAACTGAAAAGTTTGATCAAAGATGAAAAAGTGATCGAGCCCATGCCCAGCGATGAAAGGATTGCCGTGCGTGTTAAGAGCGGTGCATACGAACTGTCACTTGGAAGTGAGGTCTTTCGAACTGACTCGAAAGACAAGAAAAAGGAAATCCTAAAGACGGATAAGGAATGATTACGATTAATCCTGGGCAATTCGCTTTGCTGCTTACTGAAGAAAAGCTGAACATTCCAGTGAATAAGATCGCATTTATTTCGATTAAGGCGGGTATCAAGTTACGTGGACTGATTAATGTTTCGGGATTCCACGTTGATCCAGGATTTAAGGGAAATTTGGTTTTTTCGGTATACAATGCCGGAATAATGCCTATATCCTTTGAAAAAGGTGAACCTTACTTTCTGATCTGGTTTGCAGAACTCTTGTTGGATGATAAGGAGGTAACTACTTATAACGGGGAGCATAAAAACCAAAACAGCATCCCAGCCAAATATATCGACCCGTTGTTAATGGCTGAATTGGCATCTCCTGCCATTTTGCTTGAAAAAATCAACGACAATTACAAGGCTTTGGACTCAAAAACATCGAGTTGGGATTATATTTACAAAGCTGTAGTAGGGATTTTGATTGCCGTGGCCATTAAATTGTTCTTAGAATGGGGTGTTTACGAAAGGGGTCGGTCCGATGGGTATGAAAAGAAGCAGCAGGAGATCGCTGCAGATACGACATTGAATAACATCCTGCGAGAGCAAAAGGCATTATTGATCGAAGTCGATAGCCTGAAGAGAGACCGGGATAGACTCGCTGCAGAGCGAGAAAAATTGTTACAGTCATTATCACAAAAGGAAAAAGCAAATGAGAAACAATAAGTTGTTTTTTGATTCGAACTTCAACGAAGGGGAACAGATTCCGCGAAGCTTCACCGTTTCTTTTGAATCAATATATCTGAATTCTAAAGCGAAGACGAAGATATCAGTGAATGGCATTCAAATGGGAGATGTCATCGATGACAATTCGTATGAGAAAGATGGATACCGTTTCCATGATGTCTTTCATTATACCTTTGCAGCTTTGCTAGGATGGTCACCATGTACTCGAGCGATGATGAAAAGAAAAAGGAAAAGCATTCCACTAATTGATGAAGTAGAAGACGGTGCACGTGCTACGATCACAGAAGAATCCATTTCGTTGATGATTTTTAATCAAGCCAAAAAAACATCTTTCTTTTTGGATGCCGGCCGGGTCAGTTCAGCTTTGTTGACACAGATCAAAGAAATGACTAGTGACTTTGAAGTGGCTGCACGTTCTAAGAAAGAATGGGAGAATACCATTCTCAAAGCTTATGAGCTGTTTCGCGAATTGACGAAGCACGATGGTGGTGTGATTCATTACGATATGATCCAGCAGACAGCAACATTTCAACAGCGATAGCTGAAAATTAATCTGCTGTAGTAGCTATTTTCTAGTTTCTTACAGTTTTACAGTTTAATGTGTGATGTTATTGTGTCAAGAAACTTTCATTTGTATGATTATTGGGATAGGGTGCGATAGTGTTAACCATAACATCACTAAAAAACTTGATTGGGAGTTCGACACGGAAACTTTGAAGCGTTTTTTCTCTCTAAAGGAACTAGCACTTTACGAAACTAAGAAATCAGTGAAGTTTCTTTCAGGGAGATTTGCGGCAAAAGAGGCCTCGCTGAAATGCCTTGGCACGGGTATCTCTGATGGCTTATCGCTAACAGATATTGAAATTTTGCAATTAGAAAATGGAAAGCCAATTATCGTAGTACATGGTAGTGTGAGGGAAGCTGCTGATAAGATGGGGATAACCACATGGCATGTCAGCATTACTCATACTGTTGATAGCAGTATGGCATTCGTTATAGCCGAAGGATAGTCGCATTAATATAGTTCTGATGAGACATTAAGTCATATAAGTATTTCCTCCAACGCCCTACACAAACCTTCATGTTTCGCCTTATTATTACTTTTTAAACTATCAAGATTCTTCAACTTCCACTGTACTGCCGGGAAGCCGGGTAAATCAGGAAGTGGCACCAGTTTCCAATCCGGCTCGCCTTTGGTAAAGCTGATGAGAAAGCTTTTGTCGGCTTCGGTTAAGGTATGGTTTACTGAAGTGATGAGTTTCTCGCGGGTGGCTTCATAGTCGGCATAGGTAAAAGGCTCGGTAGTCATGCCACTGAATTGGCGTTCAAATGCTTGCTGTTGGTTTTGAAGATTGGGTTTTAGTAGTTCATGTATTGGTCGTGCATGACTGACCAGAAATAATAGAAAGCCCATTTTTACTTCCCACGTGATTCCACCGTTGTTAAGCAAATATTGAATATCAAATAAATCGCGCGGATGTTGGCGGTCGAGCGCTGCACAGATTTTACCACCGTATAACTCAGCATGTGATACCACGTTAATGGCTGCAAACTTTTTGAATTCGGTCTGCACCGCCTGCGTTACTGAAAGTAATCGGTACGGAAAAAGTAAGCCTCGCGTTACTGTGTTTACTTCAATCTTTACGGTAGCCTGTGCCGTTTGGCAATTTAATTTGGCATCTTCCCCCTGACCCACCGGCACATGGGTAACATGTATGGCGGGGTTTGTTTTTTTGATTCGAATTTCTATTCGTTCAAGAGCGTCCGAAATATTTTGTAAGGCCACTGCCCGCTCATCCTGCCAGCGGGTGTAGGTCAAGTCAATATCCACCGATAAGCGTGGCATGTTATTGACAAATAAGTTAATCGCTGTGCCGCCTTTCAATGCAAGCGATTGCTCGGAGGCCACAGGCGGCAACAAACTGAGTAGTAAATCTACTTGGGCTCTGTATTCAGGTCGTATCATGGCAGTTCTTTGGGTAAACTGATTTTGTATTCAGCATTGTAGATCCCACCTTTAACAAGGCTACGGTCTCCGCTGCCTAGGTCTATTTTTGATCGGTCAACAAAACCAAGCCATTGATGTTGCGCCTTGGATGCCATATAAAGAAATACGCGTTTGATTTTCACTGAGGTGCATTTTTGCAATAGCTCCTGCACTATTGCCGGCCTCAGGTTAGTGAGTGATTCCAGAAGGTGGTAGCATTCTATCAGGTCTAACTCTTCGGGTGCAAGATAGAGGCATTCCAATATAGCACGTTCGGGAGCGGAGATTGTGATTGTAAAATTCTTTTCTTCGTATGCAGTAAGGCCTATGTCATTCGGAAGCACGGATGTACTCATAAAATGCAAATGCGTTCCCCAATCATAATTCTTAAACCACAAGGGCAATTTTGTTTTACGAGGGGCAAAGAGAAAAACGGATTGTTGTGTTCGGAAAAAATGCGATAAACCTTGCAAAGTAAGGGCGGTGCGCGCGCCTGCGTGGACAGGTATGTGGGCTTGTTGTTGGATTGCGTACAATCCGCCTTGCCAGGTCAGGTTATCATCGGGACGTTTTACAGCACCTGCACCTATTGCCTTGAGCCAGCCGGTTTTTTTATATACTTTTTGAAGGTCACGCGAGATACCGTTCGCTTCGAGCCAGCCCGAAAGCAGAGCTGTACCTGGTCGGTGCAGGGCAAGCATGCTTTTTAATTTGGAGCCATTATTGGTATCCATAATACCAAAAATAGTACTTTTTTAAAGTAAACTATAGCTACTTCATTAAATATGTTCTTATTTTGGTATCTAGAATACCGAAATAAGCAATTTTTTAACGGGCTAAATAGTAGCTAAATACGTTTTAAACCCTTATTTCGATCGCACAGAAGATCGTTTCTTTGATTTTGTTTTCTCTTTTTTATCGTCTGCTAGCGGCAATTCTTCTTTTGCTGAAAATGCCTTCTCCAATTTTACCGTCAAGTGTTCAATTTGGGTTTTTAAATCGGTGATTAGGTGCTTGTCGTTGAATTCGGCTTTGAGTTCCTGCGCGTATGTCACAATTTTTTTTTCGCAGGCTTCAATGGCCTGGTGGGTATTTTCGATGACTTTTGGAATGCGTTTGACAGAGTCTATTATGTATCGTCCCGCCAAGGCGGGATTGTCATTCAGTTGGCCATCCGCATAATTGTACACTAATCCACTCGGGCCTGTAACGAATACTTTTTGCTGTACCCCGTGATAGTTCAATATAAAATCATGCAACGAAGCCAAGTGAACATCTTCTTTAGCATGACTTACTTGACTAATCTTATCAAGCAATAGCTGACCAACTTCTTTCTTATCTTCGATGGATTTACCGTTGATTACGATAGGAAGTTTCTCTATGTCGTATTGTGAAAGCAATTTATTGTCCACCTCCAGTTTATTGAGTGCTGTTTCTTTCTCCGTCTTGTCGAGTTTGGTGAGGGTTGTATAAAACTCAGCTTCTGATTTGCGTTTCAAAAATACCTGATAGGTCCGTTCCAGGTCGGCTACTTTCTTTTCGAGCCTTACTTTTTCTAATAAGTCGGTGTTGCCGTTGAGCAAGGCCACATATTCGCCAAAGTTCATGCCGCCATCCTGGTCGAAAGCGCCTTCATCGATCTTGCGCTGGTCAATGGAACTGTTCTTGATCTGGTTGATAAACTTTTGTTTATTGGATAGGATATTGAATTGGTAAGCGTCCAACGTTCGGGTGACTGCATAGACATAATTGCGTACCACGTTGTTTCGGTGCTCTTTTGCTATCTTATTCCCTTGCCGTCCGCCCCGACCCGTTCGTTGTTCAAAGTCGCTTGGTCGCCACGGAATATCGAGATGGTGCATGGCGATGATGCGCTCCTGCACGTTAACCCCGGTACCCAATTTTTTCGTACTTCCGATCAGCACCCTTACGTCCCCTGCATTAACCTGTTTAAAGAGTTGTTCTTTCTTAGTTCGCGAATCGTGGTCGTGAATAAATTGTATCTCTGCAGGATCGAGGTCGTGCCGCTCTACCAATACGCGCTTTATTTCTTCATAGACATTAAAGCTTTTTCCGGCTGGTGTACCGAGGTCGCTAAAGATGAGTTGTGTTCCGCGATAGGCTTTGCTGTCATAATATTCATCGGCCACAGTTTTACATAGCTGGCCGATCTTACCATTCTCTTCAAATCCATACTTGTCGGCACTGATTAGCCGCATGTCAATGCTCATCTTCTTGGCTAGATTGGTGGCAATGAGCATGAAGGCATTCATTTCTTTTTCGTTCAAGACCATGTCAACATAGGCCGGGTCTTTTGTTTTGGTAAAACTGATTAGTTTTTGCGTGTAGGTTTGCTGGGAGTCGGTTGGCTCCATGTTCACGACCTCATGGTTTACTTCTGGTTTATCAATCTTTAAGTTGTGATCGTTGACTACGTGTGTGATTTCTGCATAGAACCGGGCGAGCTCCGGCACTTTAATGAATTCGCGGTAGCGATCTCTCATCTTCAGTTCATTGGTCACCGAAAATTCATACGTAGCTGATTTACGTGCATACATTTTTGCCCACGCATCGAATGAATTGATTTTGAGTTCAGCCAGTTTATTGGGACGTAGATACTTAAACAAGAGATAAAGCTCCACCAAACTGTTGCTGATGGTGGTGCCCGATGAAAATGTTGCCCCTCGATCACCGCCTTTTTTCTTTTGTATGGTGCGAATAGCCAACTCCAGATTGAGCGCGCGTTGGCTACCGGAAGGATCACCCAAGCCCGCTACTTGTTGATGGCGCGTAGTGAAATGCAGATTCTTGAATTCCTGACTCTCGTCCACAAAGATGTGGTCGAAGCCCAGTTTGTCAAAGTCGTAACTATACTTATCGCGATTGATAGCCGCCTCTGTCATCATCAATCGGACACTTAAGTTTTGCTTGCGGCTTTCTAATCCTTTCAAAACTCGTTTCGATAACGAGCGATTTTCAGCAACTGCTTTCAGATCGTCATTCAGATTATTAAGTTCTTGTTCCAGAATCTCTTTTTTGACTTCATTGGATTGTGGGATGGCCATGAACATATCATGTGTGATAATGACGGCATCCCAATCGTTGGCCACGATGCTGGCAAAAATGCGTTGACGATTTTGTTTGGTAAAGTCTTTTTGCGGATCAGGCGCAAGAATGTTGGCTTCTGGATAAGCCTTGCGAAAATCTTTGGCTACATCTGCCACGTTAGCTTTCATACAAATGATTAGCGGTTTCTGTGCAAGGTTTAACCTGCGCATCTCCATAGCTGCAGAAATGATGACCAGCGTTTTTCCAGCGCCTACTTTGTGGTCGATGATACCACCATCTTGCTGCAATAGCATCCACACGGCATCTTTTTGATACAAGCGCGGCACGAAGTGCGACAAACCTTTCAGTTGCAGATGAGCACCATCATAGTCGCGCCTCACCGAATTATTAATGTCACGGTTGTAAATGGTTTCGATGCGATGCGCGATTTGGGGATTGTCGTTGATGAATTTTTCAAAGGCCTCTTTTACCTCTCTGATTTTCATCTCTACATTCTTCATGCCGTCTAAATCTAGTTTGTATTGAGGCGGGTCGTCAGAGATTTTGATTTGCAAATAGGGCTGCGTGTCGGCCATGGCGTATTCCATGATTTTGCTGCCGCCAATTTTGCCGTTGTGCGTAGTGGCTGAATAGGTAATGCTTTCTTCGTTGCTGTAACCCTTCACATTAATCAGGAAGGAATCGGTCGATTCCAGGTATTTTACCTCGGTGAATTCCTTGAATAAGTCACGCGCAAAGGCTTCGTAGATTTCGCTAGGAATCCAACGTTCACCAATATTGATGTCTATCAATTCTCGCTTAAGAAAGACCGGTTGTACTTCACGTAATTTTACGATGTGCCGCTCGACATCCTGGTCAGTGAGATCAGGGAATCTGTTCCTCTCTTCGGTATAGGCCTGCATCTGTTCATACGCAGTCATCTTGTGAACAATATTGCCACTCAGAAATTTGTCTTTAGTCACGAAGGATTCCGCATTGGAATCAATATTTTTGAAAATCAATTCCTCGTCTAATCCTTCCCGAACCACTTCAGCCCGAGATTTCATCATCAGTGCTGCCATGTATTCAACATTTACGCTATTATGCGCATTGAGCGACATCAGCAAAGCATCTTTCAGTGATTCAGGTTGTGTAACAGTAACTTCTTTATTATTGACCTGTTGATTAAAAATGTCAGCCTTGATGTAGTGGCTGTTGATTTGCTTTTCGAGCGCCAATAGTTTAAACCCTTCCGCATCGAATAAGCATAATTTTCGGTTGGGGATGCTGTTGATGTTCCCATATCGAAACGTGAACAAGTCGTATTGATTATTGAGTTCTTCACGATGCCGGTTCATTTCCAGCACTTCATTCTCTTGTTCCGATTTAACCAGTCGGTTAAGTGTGTTGCGCAGCCGCGACAACAGATATGTACGTTCAACATCTTTGATGACATCTACTTGAGAGATGATGCGTTGTGAACCGTGTAACTCAATAGTGGCAACCTTGCCTTGATGGATGAGCAGATTGCCGGGCTTAAGGATGCCATAGTCGGGATGGTTCGGTGACAAGTGTTGGGCGGATGATATTGCTTCAGTGGGAGGTTGTGTGTCAGTCAATACTGTTTCAATACCCGACTTATGCGATTTGGATTTTGATACTAATGCTTCTGACAGTTCCTTACTGATGACTTCTGATAGTTTCTTTTCTGTCCAGTTTGTAAAGGGATTTACATCCAATGCATCGCCCCGGTACTGACCACCGGCCATCAACTCACCCAATATTTGTTCTTGTCTGACTTTAAGGTAGCCATTGATGTTTACTTCAACAGATAGGCCTTTATCATCGGGTACATGAATCTTTTCGGACGCGACAAACTCGCGTTCATGCGGACTTATATTTTTTTTAATGGTGTTCTTCCTTAATACAAGAATATCCGTTACCGGTGAGGTGCCTGCCGATTTAAATACGCTGTTAGGCAATCGTAATACTGTAATCAAATCAGCCTTCCTCATCAGGTACTCTCGGATCTCTTTATTTGCCGGACTGTCTGCTACTCCAATGGATGTTATGAAAGCCAGTAAGCCTTCATCTTTCAGGTTATCCAAGGCTTTGACAAAAAAGTAGTTATGAATACGCGTAGTAGATTTAATTTTCACGGGTATAGACTCGCGAAACATCGCATCGTCAAACACACTCACATTACCGAAGGGAATGTTGCTGATGATAAGATCAAATTTGCGATTGGAAAATTCTTCGAACCCACAATGCAGTGTTTCAATGTCCGGATGACCTTGTCTCAGGAATCTGGCAGAGAGCCAGTCTTTCTCGATGGCCGTGATAGTCGCCTGCGGGAATTCCTTTTTTAATGCGGTTATGAAGTTACCTGTTCCGGCTGAAGGTTCTAGTATAGAGCGAATGCCCACCGAGTTTTCTTTAGTAGCATTTACAAGAGGTTCAATAATTGAAGGCGGTGTGTAAAATGATTGTAGTGTTGCATTACGCAGGCTTGCCAGAGCTTGTTCGTGCTTGTCAGGAAATTTTTCTTTCAATGCTTGATGGAATTCCTGCACAAGCAACTCCATGCGCAAGTCTTCCGTTGTCCAAGATGTTTTGTCATTGAGGGGCAATAACAGTTCTTTTAATGCACCAAAACCTGTGAATGATTCTAAGTCGACAACATGATTCGAGTCGAGGTTTTTCAGGGTACGGATTACGCTTTTATACGAATCTCTTTTCGCGCTGCTATTCATCGGTGATTCCGTCTAAGCAAGCTTTCAGTGCAATCTCTTTTGCGCCCATTTCTTGGTAGCCTGCGAGCAAAGCACTGTCGAGTTCTTCGAGAAAAATGTCAACACGGTCACTGATGAAGTCGTCTTCCAATTGCCCTTTGAGCACTTCGTGTTTGCGATTGGGCGATAGTTCATTGAGTTGCGTAAGGATGACGGCAGCAATGGGCAGATGAAGGTTGGGAATGTCAATCATATTATAGAGGTTATGAGTTTGATTATTCGAGCTCTTGGGCTCGTTGCAGAAATTTTTCTTTCAACTGATCGAGGAAAACAGTCTGATTGATTTTGCGCTGGCGGATGTCTTGAAATACCCGGTAGTAGTTGCCGAGATTAGTCTGAAATATTTTTTCAAATGCACTGGCTACTTGTTTTACACCCGCCTTGCCATCATTCAATACATTCGAGGCATGCAATGCATACAGGAGCTCGATGAGATTTGTCTTTGGGCCAGTCCAGATTAAATCACACTGGTCATCTGGCTTTTTTCTACTAGCTATTTCAGCTGTTAGCCATTCGTTCAGTCTTTGCCACGCCAAATATTTTGACCATATGTAAGTAGGGTTTTCATCCGGTAAAGGGTCTTGACTTGCGTTGTCTGCAAAATAAACATCATCACGATCAGCCGAACCCGACCGACAATATTGAATGATATTCCGATGCTCTTCGCAAAATACTTCCAGCTTCTTGCGCACCGTCTTCAGGTAAGAGACCTGGTTGCGCTTGCCCAATGGCTCACCCGAAAGGATGACGACTAGCTGACGATAGTAGATTAACATTGATAGGAATTGGGGATAGATTACTTTGTTGAAATGCGGATTGCGTTGAGTGTCCTTGCTTTGCATCAATGTGTTTATAACTTCTTTCACCAACTCATAGGATGCCACTGACTGAAGTAGCAGATTCATTTGATCGCGTTGGATGACTGCAAGTTTTTTGCGCAGGTCAGCAAGGCATTGCTCGCAGTAGGTATCGTGCTGTTTCATAGTTTAGGTGAGTTTATCTTCAATGATTTCCTGTATGTCTTCTTTGATGCGGAAGTAGTTCGTTTGAATTTCTTCCTGTGTTATCGTGCGGATTGACGGTATGGGTTGGTAGTGACGTTCCTCGTTGCGAATGGCTTCATGGTCGTTGATGATTTCGGCATGAAAGGTTTTGAGTTCGATTTTTTGTTGTGGGTCATCGGCTACTGTTCCCACAAACTCACCAGAGGACAGTGATGCAATCTTGGACGGTGGTATAGCAGAGTCGAGTTGTGTAGAGCGACTAAACGAAGTATCCGCTGCGTTCACAGAGATGCTTTCGCGCTCTTGAACGATTTTACCGAACCGCTCCGAAAGCAATTTGGAAGTTTCACCCACTACCTGGCCGCTGATGACATTGCCTACAATGTTCATGATTACTTCCGCCTGTTCGCGGCCATAATCCTTCTTCAACTGACTGTAATCCTGAACAGCCAACGTAGTGGCTACTTTGTTGGAACGAGCTGTAGCAATGAGACTATCAATGCCATTGAAGTAGATAGTGGGGAATTCATCAAATACCAAACTACTCTTGAGTTGATTCTTTTTGTTGACGAGTTTGATAACACGACTTATGTATAGGGAGAGCACTGCACCATAGATTTGTTGCTTTTGGGGGTTGTTGCCCATGCACACAATCTTAGGGTCGTTCGGATTGTTGATGTCGAGTGTAAAATCATTACCTGAAAGCACATAATAAAGTTGAGGCGATGAGAGTCGGGCCATTCCAATCTTGGCACTAGCAATTTGTCCTTCAAGTTGTTCCATCGCCTCATTGCGGAAAGCTGACTCAAATGGATTAATCAAAACTTCGATTTCAGGTTCGGTACGAAGCAGTTTAAATAGCACGGGGTACTCTAATTGCATCAACTCGATTACATGAGGAAGGGTACAGAACTTTCCGTTTTCATGTTTCCGCAAAAACCAAATGATGGCTGTAACAAAGTTGATAGGTGACTCTACAAAGAAGTCGCCTTGCTTTTTTATCCAGTCGCGGTTGAGGCCGAGCATGATAGTACGTGACGACTCAGTAGCATCCGTAATATCTTCCATTGTGGCTGGGTCAAGCGGGTTGCAACGGTGTGATCGACTCAGGTCTTCGAAATTGATGACGTAAAAATTCGGAACAGTATTAAAATAGTGACTGTATCGAAGCAATGCATTGTAGGCAATGCGTGAGAGGTCATCGAACTTAAAATCATAAATAAACATAGTAAAGCCCTTGCGCATGTGCTGCGTGATGATGTGGCGGATAACGAAGTATGACTTACCGGCCCCAGGCGTTCCGATTACCAACAGTGAACGGAACGGGTTGATGACATTAATCCAGCTTTTTCGGATTTTGCCTTTAAGATTGTAAGCGGCTGGTAAATTGATAGAGTATTCGTTTTCTATGAGTCGTTCTTCCTGTGGGAACGATTCGTTGTCTTTATTAAAAATGTCTTTTTTGAACTTTAGGGAAATCAATCGCGAAAGCCATGTGCCCCCAGCCAGCATGAGCAGGTAACCTGTAGTTGTCAATGATACATACACAATCACTAAGGCCTTCGAGGGTCTGGATAAAATAAAGAGTAAGTGACTGGCGAAGAAAGTAGTGAGTCCAATTACAATGGTTGCAGCAAGAATCTTTTTATTGACCTTTTCACTTTTCTTACCTCGAGCGCCAATCAATGAAATGGCTAGCATCAATGCAATCATTCCTTTCGATGGGAGAAATCCATGGTAGAACCCAGTAGGTTTTAGGCTCAGTAGAATCTTATCGACCCAAAACCATGTAAAACCCCATGCGGACCAGGCCGCGTGACAGAAATAATAGAAGTGAATAAGCAAAAGAATGATACTCATCCATCGAAGAAAGTCGATGATGCCGCGGAGTGCTTGTTCGTTTTCACCTGTGTGTGCCATAGCCTCAAAAGGACGTTATTAATATTAAGTAGAAAGACCTTTTCTTTTTTTCTTTTTGCGTTTGTGTTTCAGTGCATCCGGTAATGAATAGTCAAATTGTTTGGCTTGCGTCAAATCAGTTACCACTTGTTCTATTCCGATAGAATTCGATTCAACTTCTTCCTGACTTCCGGTTGCAGATCCACCGGTTGCAGATGCACTAGTAGCATCTAATCGTTCGAGAATAGCTTTGGCACTATAGCCTTTGCCCAGATCGCTGCCATTAAAGACTACTTTGCGTTGGTTGTCGATAAAGGTGATGCCGTATATGCGGCCTTCATCATTTTGCCGCAGTAGCATGATGATGTTGCAAGCCGCCAGATATTTTTCAAAAACTCCAATGCCCTTACCTGTTCTTAAGCCTTGATCAATTCGTTTTTTGAGTTGCTCTTTATAGGGTTGGCGCAGCGCCTCATTGAGTTTAAATTGTTTCTCTAGCCAAGGCAATGTAGGCTTACCGTAAATCGAGCTCGCTTTAATCGGTATCCCTACCTTCTTCCCGTGCTTATCTAATAGACTGTATTGCAGACCATTCTTTTGGAACATCTGTGTCTCTTCTTTGCCGCGATCAGCTACCACATTGAATTGTTGCAAGACTGCGTTTAATTCAGGCAGAGATGTGTATTTGTATCTTTGTGCAACCCATCGCACCGTATTAGAAATCGAGCGTTTGGTTTCGGACTTACCGTAGATGGCTTTTGAAGCTTCGACAGGTGGTAATTCAAGTTTGTTTTTTGTCTTGCTCTCTGCGTGAATCAAATTAAACTCCTGCTCAATTTCTTTGCGCGCTTTTTCAGATTGAACACGGCCCAGATTGTGGATGTCTTTTCTTTTGCCATTGGGCTGAATGATAGTGGACACAATATGAATGTGTGGGTGAGCTGCATCGGTGTGTTGATAAACCAGATACGGTTGTTCGCCAAAGCCGATGCGTTCCATGTAAGTCTGAGCAATGGCAGTTAGTTTTTCTACTTGTAATTTTTCTGTCGTGTCGAAATTGAGTGAGATATGCAGGGCGTTGGTTCTCACTTTTGGGTTTCGCTCCGTCAGTTTTTGAAAACGGGTAAGTTTATTAGAGAATGATAAGTCGTTAACCACGCTTCCAAACTTATGCGCCAGGATGCACGAAGCTTTCCCTTGCTTCACCTTGTTCTCATTATAGTTGAGCGCACCCCTGATGCTTTTGCCACTGATTATTTTTGCAACCATTTCTTAGCAAGTTGTGAGATGAGTTCGTACAGTTTGTCCACCCGCAAGCCTACCTTTTTGTATTCCTCTACAGCCCGGAGTGCTTGGTAGTCTTTTTGAGCATCATTGGTAGCCGTATGAAGGCTGTGCGTGATTTGATTGATGTTGACCCCGATGGCATTGAGTTCTTTGCGGATGGTGGTCAGTTCTTCCATCGGACCATCCAAGGAAGCATCTTTATGAAAGAGCGTGATTTTATCCTTAGATAATATTCTGCGTGCTAACTCTCCGATAGTCTGGCAGTCGCTTTTTCCTATAAGTTGATCCAATCTTTGATACACTTCTTCCGTGACCTTGGTCTGGATATGTCGGGTGAGCAATTGCTCAGGGTATGGTGACTTTCTGCGGGCCATCAGTAAGTCTTATTTGGTAGGGGGAGCAAGTTCCGCAGCGACCCCCGATCTTGATCATGTGTTGTCGAGACAAGATTATTTTCGGATACGAAAATACATCTTGCTGATGCTACAAAGTCAGCAGCGAGGATACCAGTAGATGTGATTTGACGTGTCATAAAACTTTCAAGTTGCTGGTTGATGATTTGAACTTAGGATGAGGTGTGACTAGATTTTTCTAAAGCCCTCCCATGCAGGCTGATCCTTGGCGCTGGCTGATGATTCTTCAACGACTTATGTGTTTTATGCGACTCCAGCATTTTCTGGATGTCCTCATAATCATAAAAGATAACAGCTCCGATTTTGGTAAAGGGCAACATACCGCTGATGCGGAGATGTTGCAGCGTGCCCGGTGAGATGGTTAACAGCCTCCTTACTTCGTGCGACTTCAGCCATTTGCGAGCCGGTTGGGTCTGGCGTTGTAGTACCAGTTTGCGAATTTCTTCCAGCAGATCGATCTTGAACAAAGTCAAATCTTCCGTGGTGATAATGTTTGCAGCCATATTCTTGACGATGATGTTGCAAAGGAATTCCAACCACGTCTATCAAAACAGTTGCAAAGGGTTCTGGAACCCCCTTTAAAATTAATTCCCTGCTTCACATAGGGTAACTAGTGTTTTCTGTGAGTGATAGAAAAGTGATGCGTATGAATGCAGAACGATTATTTGAAGTTTTGTCTGAAATGCATGCCCTCTCTGATTCTTTCAAAGCTGCCTTGCTGCAGGAGGTCACCTTCTTATCCCTTCCTAAAAATCATTTTTTATCCGAAGCTCCGCGGACATCCGATCATGTCTATTTGTTAGCAGATGGTTTCGCTGTAGGCTTTGTGTTTGAAGAAGGGGAAAAAGTAGTTCATAGTTTTTGGGGGGCGGGTGATATTGTCCTGCATCCTCATTGTTGGTTTGAAAAGGATTCCTCTGTTGAGTTTACTCAACTTGCGGAGAAAAGCGAAGTCTGGTGTATCAGCCACGAGGCTATAAAAGTGTTGATGGATTCATTTAAGGAAGCCTGCAGCCTTTATCGAATCATTATTGGCCGCTATTACTTCCAAAGTCAAACTCGTCTGTTTGATATTCAGCATAGAACAGCCTGGCAACGGTATCAAAGATTGATTAAACTTTACTCGTCTATCGAGCAGAAAGTATCACAAGAGTATATCGCTTCATTCTTAGGTATTACGCCACAATCGCTTAGTCGAATGAAACGCGAACACCGGGGCGACTCTTAACATGAGATAACTCATTTCTTATCTTATGTTAATCGCGATATGAATCTGCGGTAATCAAATCAATCTCACATCTACTTTACTTTCACAGTATCAAAACAGACAGGCGCCATGGTACGAGTTGTTGTCTCTGAAATAGTACGATACCTTTTGATTTTGCTGTTTGCGTATACAGCAACTTCCAAGATGCTGACGTATCCGCTGTTTGTAGTGCAAATTGGATTGTCGCCTATTCTTCCGTCCTTTTCGCAGCACGTAGCATGGTTGGTTCCCCTTGTTGAATTTCTTGTTGGCCTCTTGTTAGTAATTCCGGGCGTCAGACTAATCGGGTTGTATTCGAGTTGGGTGCTACTGTTTTCGTTCACGATTTATGTAGGAGCTATCCTCACCCTCGCCAGTCACGTGCCCTGTTCTTGTGGTGGCGTATTAGAAGCACTTTCGTGGGAGCAACACCTGATTTTCAATTTTATTTTCTTGGCACTGAACACTCTAGTATTGATTTGGCATCACCGATACCAGCGTTTGACAACGCAGGTTGGATAACAATATACTGATCAGTATCAGGGCATCGGCTGAAAACCTGTAAAAAAGAGTAGGCCATCCACTTAATTCAAAATGTTATGAAAAAGATTTCTGTGTTATTGTCGATGGTTGTGTTCACATTGGCGTTGGGAGCGGCTTTTGCCTCTTCCAGTAAGAAGATGTTGGTAACAGAGGTATGGCGCAAGCCTACTACGGGCGGTATCTGTGCGCCAACGGATTGTTTGATTCTTGGGGAAGATCCTTGCGGTGCAACCGGGTATCTGCACTTTAATAATGCTTCCTGCATAGGGACATCCATTTCACCTATGAAAAATTAGGGATTGGGATGCCGGTGGCATAAATCCATCGGCATCCTTCTTATTGTGGTGAATCACTCATCAAAGAAAGTATAGTCTTTGGGTTTCGCAAAGTGCTTGAGATTAACCTACCTTGTTCATCAATCAGCATTATGAATGGCGCGTAGCTGGCATTATACTTTATCTCCCATTCGCTGCCGGAATTTGTTTTATTAAGCCAGCTTGCTGTAAAATCGGGATGGCAGTAGGTTGGCAAATAACTTTTCCAAAGCTCCTTATCCGTTGTGCTGCCTACGCTCCAGATAACAATATCTTCTCGACCTTTAAGCTCAGGTAAAATATACTCTACTAAATCGT
>PJQF01000100.1_pt1 | contig 56104 bp, 56 predicted proteins | sample 1503741 | NCBI WGS metagenome assembly PJQF01 (sample SAMN07775949, study PRJNA414020) | Biofilm metagenome, whole genome shotgun sequencing project. | isolation source: biomolecule (vanillin) treated reverse osmosis membrane biofilm | place: India: Nagpur | collected 2017-03-21
ACGGCCCCGTAGCCTTTCAACATGATTCAGGTCCTCGAAAAGGGGGATGAAAAAATGGCGCAAACCGCAGGAATTCTGTTGCTTGCGCCATTTAGGACAGACCGCTGCGACGTTTTACTGGGCTTCTGGGCCGTAAATGTCGAAGTTGAAGTACTTTTTCTCGATTTCTTTGTATTTGCCGTTGGCACGGATCGCAGCGATAGCAGCGTTGATGCGGTCCAGGTTTTCCTTGTCGCCTTTACGTACCGCGATGCCTATGCCGTCGCCGAAGTATTTGGCGTCAGTGAAGGATGGGCCAACGAACGCGTAGCCTTTACCAGCGTCGGTCTTCAGGAAACCGTCTTCCAGCAGGGTGGCGTCGGCCACGGTACCGTCGAGGCGGCCAGCGGCCACATCCAGGTAGATTTCGTTCTGGGTGCTGTAACCCTTGATGTCAGCGCCTTTTGGAGCCAGGACTTCACGAGCGAAGCGGTCGTGGATCGAACCACGTTGCACGCCGATCTTCTTGCCTTTCAATTCATCCAGACTGTCGCTGACAGCGGTGCCTTCCTTCATCACCAGGCGTGCTGGGGACAGGTAGTAGCGATTAGTGAAATCAACGGACTTCTTGCGGTCTTCAGTGATGGACATGGACGACAGGATGGCGTCGATCTTGCGCACTTTGAGCGCAGGGATCAGGCCGTCGAACTCTTGCTCGACCCACGTACATTTGACCTTCATCTCTTCGCACAGGGCGTTGCCGATGTCGTAGTCAAAACCAACGATGTTGCCATCCGGCGCCTTCGAGGCAAACGGAGGGTAAGCCGCTTCGATACCAATTTTCAGAGGCTTGCCTTCAGCGAAGGCCTGCATGGACAGCACGGACAGCGCCAGGGCGCCCAACAGCACGAGTTTCTTCATCTTGGGACTCCATCGGTATAGGGCAAAACAGCAGTATGAGCCATGGCCCACGATGCGGCGAAGGTGAAACCGAATAGCGGTGCTGCGTCCGACACCAATTCAACATCGGCGACGACGAGCGAGTGATCGGCATTCTAACGACAGGCCGGAAGCCGATATTTCCTCAATGCGACAACAATTTACAGAAGCACAGAGAAAGCGGTTCCAGCTCATTGACAGCCCCTGGATTTTATGCAGAGACAAAAGACATTAAACCTGTAGACCCTGCAAATTGCGGGCCTATTATTCGCAAACCCTTCTGGCACGGCAAGTCTGGCGTTTAATCTTATTTCTTGGGGTGTCTGGAATGGGGTTTTTCGGGGCACGGGCGTAGCGCTTTGCCTCATGTGTGGACATGGGGTTACACATTTGCCCCGCCCGGTAACATTCAGAAACCTCCTACGCAATAAACCGATATTTATTCGGGTGGCGCAGATCCAAACGTGGGAGGGGGCTTGCTCCCGATGGCGCTAGGCCAGCGACAGCTGTATTCAATGCCCCACTGCAATCGGGGGCATGCCCCCTCCCACACTGGATCCCCACCGGCTCGAAGCGAACATAAAAAAGCCCCACCCGGCTCACACCGAATAGGGCTTTGTCCAACCAACCTCGCCTTAAGCGACGTTCATGGTCTTGTGGGTTTCAATCAAATGCGCCACTACACCTGGATCCGCCAGGGTGGAGATATCGCCTAACCCGTCGTACTCAGCCGTGGCGATCTTGCGCAGGATACGGCGCATGATTTTGCCCGAGCGGGTCTTCGGCAAGCCCGGCGCCCACTGGATCACGTCCGGCGAAGCAATCGGCCCGATTTCTTTACGCACCCAATTTTTCAGCTCCAGGCGCAGCGCTTCGTTTGGCTCTTCGCCATTTTTGAGGGTGACATACACATAAATGCCCTGCCCTTTGATGTCATGCGGCACCCCAACCACCGCTGCTTCAGCCACTTTAGGGTGGGCAACCATGGCGCTTTCAATCTCGGCAGTGCCCATACGGTGGCCGGAAACGTTCAACACGTCATCCACACGCCCCGTGATCCAGTAGTAACCGTCCTCGTCACGGCGCGCGCCGTCACCGGTGAAGTACATGCCACGGAAGGTCTTGAAGTAGGTATCGACGAAACGGTCATGATCGCCAAATAGCGTACGCGCTTGGCCCGGCCACGAATCGAGGATCACCAGGTTGCCTTCGGCAGCCCCTTCGATCAGGTTGCCCAGGTTATCCACCAACGCCGGCACCACGCCGAAGAACGGCCGTGCAGCCGAGCCTGGCTTGAGCGCATGGGCGCCCGGCAGCGGGCTCATCATGTTGCCGCCGGTCTCGGTCTGCCACCAGGTGTCGACAATTGGGCAACGGGATTGACCGACGTTCTTGTAGTACCAATCCCACGCTTCCGGGTTGATCGGCTCGCCAACGGAACCGAGCAGGCGCAGGCTGCTGCCGTCAGCACCTTCAACGGCTGCGGTGCCGGAGGCCATCATTGCGCGAATGGCGGTCGGCGCGGTGTAGAGGATGTTGACCTTGTGCTTGTCGACGATCTTCGCCACCCGAGTGATGTCCGGGTAGTTAGGCACGCCTTCGAACAACACCGTGGTCGCGCCATTCGACAGCGGGCCATAGACAATATAGGTGTGGCCGGTGACCCAGCCGACGTCGGCAGTGCACCAGTAGATTTCGCCCGGGCGATAGTCGAACACGCGCTCGTGGGTGAGGCCGGCGTAAAGCAGGTAGCCGCCGGTGGTGTGCTGCACGCCTTTAGGCTTACCGGTGGAACCGGAGGTGTAGAGGATAAACAGGGCTTCTTCGGCGCCCATTTCTTTTGGCGCGCATACGGTGCCCGCCACTTTCATCAGGTCTTCGTACCAGATGTCGCGATGCTGGTTCCACTTGATCTGGCCATTGGTGCGTTTGCACACGATGACCTTCTGGATGCTGCTGGTTTCCGGGTTGGTCAGTGCGTCGTCGACGTTGGCCTTGAGCGGAATCTTCTTACCGGCGCGAATGCCTTCGTCGGCAGTGATCACCACCTTCGACTTACAGTCGATGATGCGACCGGCCAGGGCTTCCGGCGAAAAACCACCAAACACCACCGAGTGAATCGCACCGATGCGGGTACACGCCAGCATGGCAACCACGGCTTCGGGGATCATCGGCATATAGATAGTCACCACGTCGCCGCGGTGCACGTCCTGGCCACGCAGGGCGTTGGCGAACTTGCAGACCTCTTCATGCAGCTCGCGGTAAGTGATGTTGCGGCTCTCGGCAGGGTCATCGCCCTCCCAGATGATCGCAATCTGGTCGCCACGCTCGGCGAGGTGACGGTCCAGACAGTTATAGGACACGTTCAGGGTGCCATCGGCGAACCACTTGATGTCGACATGGTGATCGTCGAACGAGGTCTGCTTCACCGTGGTGAAAGGCTTGATCCAGTCAAGACGCTTGGCTTGCTCACGCCAGAAACCGTCGGGGTTGACCACCGACTGCTGGTACATGGCCTTGTAGGTCGCCTCATCGGTCAGCGTGTTGGCTGCTACTTCGGGGCGAACGGGGTACAGGGAAGCCGCACTCATCTTTCTTACCTCGGTGACAATAGTTGTTTTTGTATGCCCTGTTGTAGCCGGGGCGACCCCATAGAACCATTCGACGATGGTAGTAACAAGCCCCTACACATTGCCCTGGTATCGGCTGACAGGGCTCTGGGCCAAGGGCTGCAAGGCTTCTGGCGCTGTGTGAAAAAACCTTTACCACGGGATTGTTACAAAAACCGCCAATAGTGTTTATCAAAAGCACGGGTATATGAATATAACCCGCAGGCCTAAAATCAACTCCGTCAACACGACGCCGTGGTTTACACGGCAGTGATTAACAACGTAACAGCCCCCACGAAGGCAACGTTAATCCGAACTAACCAATCCTAAGTTACACACGTGGCCTCACAAGGGCCCCGTGACCCCTTTCGCCCTGAAGAAGGTAAGTAAAGAAATGAAAGCTCTCGTAGTTATGGCCCTCAGCAGCTTGTGCGCCACCGCCGCCCTGGCCGACGAAGCCCCGACCGAGCTGGCCGGCCAGAACGCCCCGATTGTTGAAGATTACACCTACAGCACCCACTTGGACGTTGCCAAAGTATTGTCCATGAGCGAAGTTCCGAATGTATGTGAAGTTGTACCTGCGAAGATGGAATATGAAGATTCCCAGGGTCAACGCCATATTCTTAATTACAAGATTATGGGCAACGGTTGCTCTAACGGCTAACAACTTAGTCAGTTAGAAAACACCCGGATCTTATTCGCCGCAAGAAATCGTTCTTGCGGCAAAGAACCGGCTTGAGGCACCACGCAGTCCAGGTGTGGGAGGGAGCTTGCTCCCGATAGCGTCAACCGCCGCACCTCTCTATTACGCCCTACGTCCCGTCCCCTGCCCCCACCCGCAAAAAGCCGCTCATCGCTCCTCAAAAAAAACCAACCCCAGCAAAGCCTCGCAAACACACGCTTTGGCCGAAAACCACGCCATTTTGGCCCTCGCCCGTGACCATCCACCGCAACACAAAACCGAATTTTTCCCTATAATGCGCGGGTAAATCGGGCCTGCAATATCCCTTTACACAGGGATGAAGAGCCAGACCTGAGGCTGCGCTGGAGCATCCACCTGTCGCTCCGCCCCTCAAGCCTCACGCAGAGCACCCGTTACCCAATTGCGTTTAATGCCTGCGCTAGCTGCTGCAACAAACGATTCCTTAAGATCCACCGCGGCCCGAGGGCCGTGTGAACACCCAACCATCCGGTTTCACACGGGCACCTTTGAGCCCTCACGCAGGAGACGACACGTCATGCTGAGCTGGGACGAATTCGACAAAGAAGAAGAAGGCGAAGTAGCCGCTAAAGGCGCCAACGCCGGCCACGCCACCGAAGCCAACATGGACCGCCTCGACGGTGCCGGCGCAGCTGCCGCCATCGAAGCACGCGCGGTCACCGCCAGTGACTCCGCCGCCATCGTGCGCGCCAAGGCTGCCCTGGACAAACTCGACGTCGCCGAAGGCCTCGCCGAACTCGAAGGCGCCTCCGCCCGCGTCGCCGTTGACGAAAAGCGCATGATCAACTGCCGCGCCGACCTCAACCAACTCGTGCCCTTCAAGTACGACTGGGCCTGGCAAAAGTACCTCGACGGCTGCGCCAACCACTGGATGCCGCAAGAGGTCAACATGACCGCCGACATCGCGCTGTGGAAAAACCCCGAAGGCCTGACCGACGACGAACGCCGCATCGTCATGCGCAACCTGGGCTTCTTCTCCACCGCCGACTCCCTGGTGGCCAACAACCTGGTACTGGCCGTGTACCGCCTGATCACCAACCCGGAGTGCCGCCAGTACATCCTGCGCCAGGCCTTCGAAGAAGCGATCCACACCCACGCCTACCAGTACTGCATCGAATCGTTGGCCATGGATGAAGGCGAGATCTTCAACATGTACCACGAGATCCCATCGGTCGCCAAAAAGGCAGCCTGGGGCCTGAAGTACACCCGTTCGATCTCCGATCCGAAGTTCGAAACCGGCACCGTTGAGACCGACAAAGAACTGCTGCGCAACCTCGTTGCTTACTACTGCGTGCTGGAAGGCATCTTCTTCTACTGCGGCTTCACCCAGATCCTCTCCATGGGCCGCCGCAACAAAATGACCGGCGTCGCGGAACAGTTCCAGTACATCCTGCGCGATGAGTCGATGCACCTGAACTTCGGTATCGACGTGATCAACCAGATCAAAATCGAAAACCCACACCTGTGGGATGCCGAGATGAAGGAAGAAGCGACCCAGATGATCCTGCAAGGGACTCAGCTGGAGATTGAATATGCTCGCGACACCATGCCGCGCGGCGTATTGGGCATGAACGCGGCGATGATGGAGGATTACCTCAAGTTCATCGCGAACCGTCGTTTGTCGCAGATCGGTCTTAAAGAAGAGTATCCAGGGACCACTAACCCGTTCCCGTGGATGAGCGAAATCATGGACTTGAAGAAAGAGAAAAACTTCTTCGAAACCCGTGTGATCGAGTATCAGACTGGCGGCGCGCTGAGCTGGGATTGATTCCTTAGCACAGCAACACCAAAGAGCCCTGACTTGTTCGGGGCTTTTTTATGCAAGCTCACTAAAGACTCTCCTTACAAAGCAGCGAATTTACCAAAGTAGCTGACCGCCAAATCCTTCTGGCTCGTAGGAAATTTCGTAGACGCAATAATGGCTACTCAGTATCGTCCGAGGGTTTTCTACCCTCGGCGGTTGTATGGACATTACGAAAGACAAAACGGACTGGAGCGACGCGGAGCTGGCAGCTGCGGTCGAGGCGTACTTGAAGATGCTGGCCTGGGAAAAGAGCGGCCAACCGTTCAACAAAGCCCTCGAAAACCGCCTCCTGCGCGAAGGCCCAGTGGCAGGCCGTGCAAAGGGCTCCATCGAATTCCGCATGCAAAACATCTCCACCGTGCTTGTGCGTATGGGCTGGGACCGCATCGAAGGCTATAAGCCTGCGAAGAACGTGGGCACAGGCGTGGAGCAACGCATCGGCCAAGCACTTGCCGCGCAGGGTGTATTCGAATCCGAAGACGCCGCCCAAACAGCAGACGAGCAAACGCTTATCCGCCGTGCGTCCAAACTGCAGCAGCAACCTTTCACTCAGCTACCGGACGGCATTGCCCAGCCGCAGAAGGTCTCGACCGTCAGCACCGCTTTTGTTCGAGACCCAAAGGTACGCGCTTGGGTACTGAAAGAGGCCGAGGGCGTCTGCGAAGGCTGCGGCTCTAACGCGCCGTTTGAGGTCGACGGTTTGCCATTTCTTGAAGTACATCACGTCAAGCACCTAGCCCAGAAGGGTTCGGATCGCATCACCAATGCTGTAGCCTTGTGCCCCAATTGCCATCAGCGTTGTCACCGGTCGAGTGACCGGGAGGCTTTCACCGAGGGGCTTTACGCCAAGGTCGGAAGATTGGCACGGGAGTAAACTCCTGCTGTCACACCTGATGCACGCTCAAAAAATACTAGATAGGACCGAGGCCAACCCGTGAACCCAGACATGCTCGAAGCCGGCCCCGCTGACGCCAAAGTACTTTCCGTCTTTGACTTCGACGGCACCCTGACCCACCACGACAGTTTCGTGCCCTTCCTCAAGTTTGCCTTTGGTACCGGCGAGTTCTATGGCCGGATGGTCAAGCTGGCGGTGCCTGGGCTGCGCTTTTTGGTTCGGCAGATCAGCCGGGATGAGTTGAAAGCGCAGTTGATCCGCACCTTTATGACAGGGGTGGAGAAGACGTGGGTGCAACAGAAGGCCGAGGAGTATTGCCAGCGCAATTGGGCGCGGTTGATGCGCCCGGCCGGGGTGTTGTCGGTGGAGCAGGAGTTGGGCTCCGGCGCGGAGGTGACATTGTGTTCGGCTTCGCCTGCGTTAGTGTTGCAGCCATTTGCCAATCGACTTGGGATCAAGTTGATTGGCACCGAGCTTGAAGTAGTCGACGGGGTGTTGACCGGCAAGCTCACCGGGAATAACTGCCGGTGTGAGAACAAGGTGCTGCGGCTTGAGGCGGTGTACGGAGACCTGGGGGAGTATCGGCTCCGGGCCTGGGGAGATACGCGCGGGGACCGGGAGTTGTTGGCGGCGGCGCAGGATGCGCATTTTCGACATTTTCATGCGAAGAAGAAGCGGGCGAAAGCGCTGCGCTGACCATTGTGGTGAGCGGGCTTGCCCCGCGCTGGGGCGCGTAGCGGCCCTAAAACCAAACGCCGCATTCTGTCTGACAGCATGCGGCGTTTTTATTGGGACTGCTGCGCAGCCCAGCGCGGGGCAAGCCCGCTCACCACAGGTTGATCAGACACAGGTTTTGAGGTCTACGCCCAACGCCGTCGCAAAGGCTTTTACCATCGGGCTGCGTGGGACGCTTCGGCATTTTCATGCGAAGAAGAAGCGGGCGAAAGCGCTGTGCTGACCATTGTGGTGAGCGGGCTTGCCCCGCGCTGGGGCGCGTAGCGGCCCTAAAACCAAACGCCGCATTCTGTCTGACAGCATGCGGCGTTTTTATTGGGACTGCTGCGCAGCCCAGCGCGGGGCAAGCCCGCTCACCACAGGTTGGTCAGACACTGGTTTTGAGGTCTACGCCCAACGCCGCCGCAAAGGCTTTTACCATCGGGCTGCGCGGAGCGTTGTGGCGCAGGATGAGGTTGAAGGCGGTGCTCAGGTGAACTTGCTCCGGGCACAGTGCGCGAAGGCGCCCTTCTCTTACCATGGGCTTGGCGTAGTGTTCGGGCAAAAAACCGAGGAAACGGCCAGTAAGGATCAGGATCGCGACGGCTTCGACTTGCGAGGCGGAGGCGGACTGGCTGTCGTAATTGACGAAGTTAGTCTTGTCGCGATGGATCGCATAACGATGGTTGACCACTTCATATTGGCGCAGCACCTCCGGCGTAATGTCGCTCGCAGTAAAAAGCGGGTGTCCTACGGCGCAGTAGGCGTGAGCCTTTTCTTCGTACAGCGGGAAGTAATCGAACTCTTCACGGCGCTGGTACACGGGAACGATACCGACGATTAACCGGCCTTCCACCACGCCGCGTTCAACTTCGTCCAACTGTGAAGCCTGTAGGCGCAATCTTATTTTTGGTGATTCGCCATGTAATTTCCCCAATGCGGTAATAAGCGGGGAATTAACATCCGACACGGTGTTATCAATAACCCCGACACTAAGGTCACCAATAAGCTCGTTTTGCGCCGAACTAAGCTTGTCTCTGAAACTGTCCACCGAGGTAAATAACTCGATGGACGCTTGATACACTAACTTCCCTTCTTCGGTCAGCCCGAAGCCTTCTCGACCCCGTGTACACAGGCGCATGCCGATACGAATCTCGAGGTCAGAGATCTGTTTACTGATGGCCGCCAGCCCCACGTTCAGCTCGTTTTGCGCAGCACTGAAGCCGCCGGCTTCGACCACGGCCATGAATACCCGCAGCAATTTGAAGTCCAGCCCGCTCAGTTGCAGTGGTGCTCGGCTGCCAGGTTTTGGCGGCAGGTTTCCAGAAGTGGAAAGTGGGGTTTCCATAATACGCGTTGACCTCAAGTGCCATATTCAACAGGCTTCAACCCAATCCTTGAACATAGCCAGGCGGCGATAATGAACATAAACATCCGCCCTTGGCAACCTTGAATACGGCGCGTCAGACGCTGATTCAGTTTAGTTGAAAACCTTTTTTTACTGCCTCCAACTCTTCTAAAAACAAGCGTGAGGAATACCCATGTCTCAGTCCACCGACCGCCTTTGGGGCGCTCGTTTCAAGACCGGTCCGTCTGCTGCGTTGGCCGCGTTGTCACGTTGCCCTGAGCGCTATTTTCGCCTGACGCCCTACGACCTGGCGGGCTCCCGTGCCCATGCCCGTGAATTGCAGCGCGCCGGTTTGCTGGATGAATCGGAGACCTTGCGCACCCTCGAAGCCCTGGACCGCATCGGTGAAGACTTCGCCGCTGGCCGCCTGCATCCAACCCAGGATGACGAGGACGTACACACCTTTATCGAACGCGTCTTGACCGAACGCCTGGGCGCCTTGGGCGGCAAGCTGCGCGCCGGACGTTCGCGTAATGATCAAACCGCCAACGATTTGCGCCTTTTCCTACGGGACCATGCGCGAACCATCACCACCGAGGTGTTGGGTTTGCAGCAGGCGTTGGTGGAACAGGCCGAGCAGCATGTCGAGAGCATCTGCCCCGGCTTTACCCATTTGCAGCAGGCGCAACCCATCGTGTTCGCCCACCACTTACTGGCTCACGCCCAGTCGATGTTGCGCGATGTACAGCGCCTGGTGGATTGGGATGCGCGTACGGCGTTGTCGCCATTGGGTGCCGCAGCCATGGCGGGCTCGGCGATTGCGCGGAGGCCGGAGCATTCGGCCAAGGAAATGGGCTACACCGGGCCGTGTGAAAACTCGATCGACGCTGTGGCCAGCCGTGACCATGTGGCGGAGTTCCTGTTTGTGGCGGGCATGCTGGGTGTGAATATTTCGCGGCTGTCGGAAGAGTTTTGCCTCTGGTCGTCGCGCCAGTTTCGCTGGGTGGTGTTGGACGATGCCTACGCTACCGGCAGCTCGATCATGCCGCAGAAAAAGAACCCGGACATTGCCGAGTTGGCCCGGGGCAAGGCTGGGCGTTTGATTGGCAACCTGACCGGGTTGATGTCGACGCTCAAATCCTTGCCGCTGTCGTACAACCGCGATTTGAGTGAAGACAAACACAGCGTGTTGGACAGCGTGGACACGTTGCTGCTGGTACTTCCAGCCATGGCCGGGATGGTGGCGACCATGAAAGTCCAGGTGGACGAACTGCGGCGCCAGGCACCGATGGGTTTTACCTTGGCGACCGAGGTGGCGGATTGGCTAGCCACCCGTGGTGTGCCGTTCAAGGAGGCCCATGAGATTACCGGCGCGTTGGTACAAGCCTGTGAGAAGCATGAGATTGAGTTGTGGGAAGCCTCAACGGCGATGTTGGCCGAGGTGGATGCTCGGCTGCTGCCTGAGGTGCGGGATTGCTTGACGCTGGAAGCGGCGATTGCGGCACGCAGTGGCTGGGGTGGGACGGCACCGGAGCGGGTTCGAGAGCAGATTGGACGTTTGAAGATTGCATTGGCGGCTCAGCAGCAGTGGGCTGAGAGCTATCAGGGCTTTCGGATTTAAGCCTGTCAGAGGTGTGGTGCGGGGGCTGACGCTTTCGCGAGCAAGCCCGCTCCCACATTTGGACCGAGTACATCAGTAGTAGCGTCATCAGTTTTGGAGAATCACCATGAACCAAACCCCGGCCGAGCGCTTGGAAATAGAGCGCAAGCTGTCCGAGAACCAGTTCGACATAACCCAGTACGAACACGTGCCGCGCCGCTATTACGGACGGATGTTTTTTGCCACGTTGATCGTGATTGTGTTGGCCGCACTGTTGCGCGCCTTCGCCAATGGCCAGATCGAATGGTCCTACATCGGTCAGTTCCTCACGTCTGAGGCCATTCTATGGGGCCTGGTGAATACCATCGTCATGTCGATTCTGGCGATGGCGCTGGGTGTGGTGATCGGCGTGATCACGGCAATCATGCGCATGTCGGCCAACCCGATCCTGCGCTATGTGGCCATCACCTACACCTGGCTGTTCCGCGGTACACCGCTGATTTTGCAGCTGTTGCTGTGGTTCAACCTGGCGCTGATTTTCCCGGTAATCGCGATTCCCGGCCTGTTCAGCATCGACACCGTTGACCTGATGACGCCGTTCGTGGCCGCCCTGCTCGGCCTCAGCATCAACCAGGGTGCCTATACCGCCGAAGTGGTGCGCGCCGGTTTGCTGTCAGTGGACACGGGCCAGTACGAAGCCGCCAAGTCAATCGGCATGCCGAGCTTGCAAGCGCTGCGTAGGATCATTCTGCCGCAGGCCATGCGCGTGATCATTCCGCCTGTCGGCAACGAGTTCATCAGCATGGTGAAAATGACCAGCCTGGCCAGCGTCATCCAGTACTCGGAGCTGCTGCACAACGCGCAAAACATCTACTACGCCAACGCCCGGGTCATGGAGCTGCTGATCGTTGCCGGTATCTGGTACTTGGCGGTGGTGACTGTTCTTTCATTTGGCCAGAGCCGCCTGGAGCGTCGTTTCGCTCGCGGCGCCGGCAAGCGTTCGTAAGTTTGGGTTGAGGAGATTTGCCCCATGAGAAGCATCGTCAAGGCCGTCAACCTGAACAAGTATTACGACCAGTATCACGCGCTGCGCGACATCAATATCGAAGTCGAGCAAGGCGAAGTGATGTGCATCATCGGCCCGTCCGGGTCGGGTAAAAGCACGCTGCTGCGCTGCGTCAACCAACTGGAAAAAATCGATAAGGGCGGCCTGTGGGTCGACGGCGAACTGGTGGGTTACCGGGTCGTCGGCAACAAGCTGCATGAGATGAACGAATCGCAGATCGCCCGTCAGCGCCTGGCCACCGGCATGGTGTTCCAGCGCTTCAATTTGTTCCCGCACATGACCGTGTTGCAAAACATCATCGAAGGCCCGTGCCAGGTGCTCAAGCGCTCGCCCAAGGAAGCCATCGAAGATGCATTGGAACTGCTGGCCCGCGTGGGCCTGGCGGACAAACGCAATGCCTATCCGGTGGAATTGTCCGGCGGCCAGCAGCAACGCGTGGCGATTGCCCGTGCGCTGGCGATGCGTCCCAAGCTGATGTTGTTCGACGAACCCACGTCAGCCCTCGACCCGGAGCTGGTAGGAGAAGTGCTGTCGGTGATGCGCGATTTGGCCACCACCGGCATGACCATGATCGTGGTCACCCATGAATTGGGCTTCGCCCGTGAAGTGTCCAACCGCATGGTGTTTATGGACGCCGGCCAGATTGTGGAAGCCGGCAGCCCCGAAGAAATTCTAATAAGCCCACAAAACCCGCGTACCCAAAGCTTTATTTCTGCCGTTCGCACTTAACTAAAAAACTAACGAGAACGCCCCCATGAAAAAATTGTTTATCCCAACGATGCTCGCAGGCCTGATGGCCTCCACCTGTGTATTCGCGGCCTTGCCGGCGGCCATCAAGGACAAGGGTGAGATCAGCGCGGCTATCGTGCCGAACTACCCGCCGATGGATTTCAAGGACCCGGCCACCAATAAACTCACCGGCTTTGACTTCGACCTGGGCAACGCTCTGGCCGAGCGCCTGGGCGTGAAGATCAAGTGGCAGGAAACCGGCTTCGAGCAAATGCTCAGCGGCCTGACCACCAAGCGCGTGGACATCGTGCTGTCGGGCATGTCGGACACCGCCGAACGCCAGAAATCCGTAACCTTTGTCGACTACTTCACCAGTGGCCCGCAGCTGTACACCCTGGCCAAGCGTGAAGAGATCAAGGAACTGACTGACCTGTGCGGTAAAAAAGTCGGCACCAGTCGCCGGACTACTTGGCCGTCGGAAATTGCCGCGTGGAGCAAGGAAAACTGCGAAGCGGCGGGTAAACCGGCAATCGTGGTGATCGGCACCGAAGGCTCGGCGGATGCGCGGGCGCAGTTGCAGCAGAACCGTTTGGATGCCGCAATGCAGGGCAGCGAGACGATTCCTTATCTGATGTCGTTGGATAAAGGTAAGTACAAGCCGGTTGGGCTGGCGATTTCCAAGCAGTTCACCGGGCTGGGGATTGAGAAAAGCAACACTGAGCTGGTGACCGCGATCAGTGAGGCGCTGCAGGGCATGATTGATGATGGGACCTACGGCAAGATTTTGAAGAAGTGGGATCTGGAGCAAGGGGCGGTCGAGAAGATCACCATTAACGCTGGCCAGTAACTCGGTCTAAAAAATGTGGGAGGGGGCTTGCCCCCGATGGCGGTGGTTCTGTCACCTGATGCTTGGCTGTACACCGCTATCGGGGGCAAGCCCCCTCCCACACTGGATTTTTGTTGTTCAAAAAAGATAACAAGGACATCCGCCCCACCGTGGCCACCTACTCCCTGGTAATCCGCCGCCTGATGATTTGCTCGGTGACCATCGTGGTCAGCCGCGCCATGACCAGCCCGTTACTGGCCCTGCTGCTGAGCACGCGCCTGGGCCTCAACCAGCAGGACATCGGTCTGCTGATGGGGGTCGCCGTGTTTATCGCCACGCTGCTGGGCCTGTACGGCGGCTACATCATCGACCGCCTGGAAAAGCGCAAGCTGCTGATCCTGGCCATGCTCTCCAGCGCCATCGGTTTTCTGTTGCTGACCTTTGCCAGCAACCTCTACCTGACCACACTGACCCTGGTAATCACCGAAGCCGCGTCGGCGCTGTTCCTGATTGGCTCCAAAGCGATCATCAGCGAAAACCTGCCGCTGGGTGAGCGTGCCAAGGTGTTTTCCCTGCGCTACACCCTCACCAACGTCGGCTACGCCACGGGCCCCATGGTGGGTGTAGTAATTGCGGGGCATATGCAGTTGGCGCCGTTCCTGATCGCCAGCGCAATTGCCTTCTGCAGTGTGTTCCTGATGATCGGCATCCCACCGACTCAACGGGACGAAATCAAAAAACCGCTGAGCTTTCTCAGCACCCTGCGCACATTGCGCAGCGACCGTACATTGATTCTGTTCACCGGTGGCAGCCTGTTAAGCACCATTGTCCACGGGCGCTACACCCTGTATCTGTCGCAATTTCTGCTGGTGGCCTACAAGCCTGCGCAGGCTCTGAAGATTCTCTCGGCGGTGCTGGCATGCAATGCCATTACGGTGATTTTGATGCAGTACCAGATAGGCCGGTTTCTCAAGCGTGAACAACTGCGCTACTGGATCGTGCTGGGTACGTTGCTGTTCATTGCCGGGTTGATCGGTTTCAGCCTGGCGGACAGCTTGGTCACCTGGTGCCTGGCGATGTTTGTATTCACCTTGGGCGAGATGATCATCTACCCCTCGGAGTTCCTGTTCATCGACACCATCGCCCCCGACACCCTGCGCGGCAGTTACTACGGTGCACAGAACCTGGCCGCCTTTGGCGGAGCGTTGAGCCCGGTGATTTGTGGGTACTTGCTGATCAATGCGGCGCCCACCAGCATGTTCTATGCCTTGGGCGCACTGACAGCAGTGGGTGGCACCTTGTGTTTCCTGAGTGGGCGGCGGGTTGCAGGTTCTTGCTGATATTTACATGGGATCCCGCTATTAATAGCGAAACTTCTCACGGACCCGAGCCTAATGAAATTCGACACGGCCTACAGTTTGAGTCTCGATGACAAGCTGTCGATCTACGACGTGCGTGACCTGAATTTCGACGAAACTGCCGTATACGACTCCGACACTGACCATTTCCTCTGCCCCAACGATGCGTGCCGAGGGACGTTCGATACGGGCAATGCGTTGAGCACATTCAATGCAAAAAACGTCAACTATGTGCGCACGCCGCACTTCAAGAACAAAACCAGCACCCAGCATATCGAGGGCTGCCGCTATGCCAGCACGCACAGGGGCGACGCGGGGGAAACTGAAGACGAGCGCGAAGACCATTTCCCGTCGGAATTTGTACTGACCCGACGAACGTACCCGCGCAACACTCCGGTGACCGGTGCCGAAGCTCAAATCCCAGCGTCACCTGCGAAAACACCTTCAAACCGAACCAGCACGTCCGTCAGTTCCAGCGACACCACCCCGGATAAAACCAGCGTATTCGCCCACCCGGTGGAATGTTACGTGTCCAACATCGACGCAAAGGACACGCTCAAGCGCATGCCGCTGAAGATCGGCGATCACACCGCGACCTACTGGACGTTTTTCAAGAAAATCGAATACCTGCAAGACAACAAGGGACTGATCTATTGGGGCAAGATCAAGGCGATCAAGGACTACACCAGCAGCTTTCGCATCGACTTCGAAAAGAAGGTGTGGCTCGACAAGAAGCCTTACTCGGTCAACGTTTATCTGAGCAAAAAACTCATCGAAAACTACCGCAAGCGCACGGCGTTCCTAGAACAGATCAAGGCGGCAGTGGACAGTGAGCGTGCGCTGTATTGCTTCTTCTACGGGGTGACGCCAGAGCTCAAGCATGTGCCCAGCAAGAAGAATCCCGAGCAAACGTTCGGGGTGTTCAGCGCGGATATCGAGAACCTGGATCACCTGATTATTCGGGAGGCGCCGGGGTTGGAATAGTCAGTGGTAAAAAGCCATCGAAAAAATCCAGTTGATGAGCGGTCAAAACAACTGTACAAAAACACAGTATAGTTTGTCCTCCCCCGTCGAACCCTGGAGAAACCCCATGTCCTCTCTGGCAATGAGCTCTTTCGTAGAACAGCAGATCGTCCTGCACCAATTCACCGCCAAACACAGCGCACAGGCCCGCGCGATGCTGGGCTGGAGTCGGGAAGACCTGGCCCGTCATGTCGGTGTGGCGGTGGAGGCTATTCAACGGTTTGAAAGCCAGGGTGACAGCGATGATGCAACGCGCCTGGCGCTGGCGTTTCGGCTGGAGGCTGAAGGGCTGGTATTTTTCCCAGGCTTTGCGCCGGGCTGGGGAATGAGTGCGCGCCGCCTTGATATCACGCCACCTGAACCCGTGGCACAGGGCATCATGTCTCGGCTGATGGGCTCAACCACCGCATCAATAGACTCTCCCAATGCCCAACCGAATGGTGCGTAAAGCCTATCCAAGTCAGGGGACCAGCCGGCACCTTTAACCAGGTCTCATGCCGGCGCACGCTACGTAGGGAGATCAACGAGTTGGATTGCCCGACGCCACAGTCAGCCCCTACCGTGCATCTGAATGGCCACGAACACTGCGATACCCCTGCACGAGGACTGCCAGTGAATCCTTCGACCATCGTGCACCGTAGAACCACAACGTAGCCCCGGCTCCCAAAGGCTCGCCCAGCCTTGGGTATCCACTCCAACACGCCTGATGGAACGCGGCACTCTGACTGTCCGAGACCAGCGCATCCAGCCGATGCTCAGTCATAAGGTCGTCGATTTCATTACGCGTGTGGAGGTCGAATTGCAGCGAGCCATCGACCTGTTGTGCAGACACCGGTACAAGGAGCGCCCCGGCCTGTCGTAATTGCTCCAACGCTCGCAGGAACGGCGCCCGATGCTTGAGGGGTTCTTGATCACCGTTGCGCTCATATCGGTCGGCAAAACCTACGCGCCGGCCAGCCAGCATGCTGAGGGCAGTAAAAGTGCTGTTGTTCTGCACCAGAGGCACCTCCACCATCACCGGTCCCTCGGGTTCGATGCCGCTCAAGGCAATCAGCGTCAATGAGGGGTCACGCACGGGTTTTATCGGCAGGGCCGGCGCGTTATATCCGGGGATCAGGACGCCATCCCTGGGATGGACTTGAACGTGTGGATCGCCACAAAAAGCGATGTTGCGGGGAGGGGGCTGCTCAGAGGACGGAGCGTGGCACGACGTTGCCCGACCGGCTATATCCATGAGTGCAGCCAGCGGCTGCCCTAACTGGCAAACCGCCTCTGTTCGCGGATGTTTACTGCATTTTTTTTCCACCAAAACTACCCCCTGAACCGTGATTTTCCGGGGATCATCGCATCCTTCACTGGCGTGTGTCGCAGCCCTGAAACAACATGAAAACTCCTTTTTCCCACACCTCTTCCATCAGCTCAAAAGCTGCTCTTGTGCATCTTTTTGAGTTTCAACTTCCAGCCACCATGCATACCCACGCTCAGGCTGATTCAAGCTGAACGCCTGGCCCATGGGTGGCGTAGTGATCGACACATTACGCTCCCAAGCCAGCGCCATGATGCGGTCAAACGGTTCATGCCAGGCATGAAACGCCAGGTCGAAGGTACCGTTGTGGATCGGCAGCAACCAGCGGCCCTTGAGGTCGATGTGCGCTTGTAGGGTTTGCTCCGGCTGCATGTGCACATGGGGCCAGTCAACGTTGTAAGCACCGGTTTCCATCAGCGTCAGATCGAACGGGCCGTATTGCTCGCCGATGCGCTTGAAGCCATCGAAGTAACCCGTGTCACCGCTGAAGAAAATCCTCCGCGCACCGTCGATCATCACCCACGAACACCATAGGGTCTGATTGGCATCAAACAGGCCACGCCCGGAAAAGTGCTGAGCCGGCGTGGCCACAAAACGGATGCCGTCTACCTCGGTGCCCTGCCACCAGTCCAGTTGGCGAACCTTGCTGGCGTCGACACCCCACTTGATCAAAATGTCACCCACGCCAAGCGGTGCGAGAAAATGACGGGTCTTGTTGGCCAATTGGACGACAGCTTTGCGGTCCAGATGGTCGTAATGGTTGTGGGAAAGAATCACCGCTTCGAGATCAGGCAGCTCTTCAAGGCTGATCGGCGGCTGATGGAAGCGTTTGGGGCCGGCCCAACTGAATGGGGAGGCACGCTCGGCGAACACCGGGTCGGTCACCCAGAACTTACCGCGCATTTTCAGCAATACAGTGGAATGCCCCAAGCGAAATACGCTGTGATCAGGCGCCGCCAACAGTTGCTCGCGCGTCAGCGGCTCTACCGGAATCGCCCCCACCGGTCGCGTGGTGCGCGGCTTGTTAAACACCATGTTCCAAAAAATACGCAACGTTTTGCCAAGCCCGCCATGTTGCACAGGGGCGTCGTTGCTGAAGTGCGCCTTGCCCTGCTCTGCTGGCTTGAGCGCTGCAGACGTGCGGTCGACGCGGGGTGAGATGGTGGCCATTGCAGAGTGACTCCTACGGTCCGCTCATAAATTACACTGCACAGTGTAGTTTCAAGATTGCAACAAAACAGGGAGCAAGTAAACTACCGAGTGTAATTTTCCTTCAAGAGCTGAGCGCCATCCATGACTGCCCCTCAACGCCTCACCGACCGTAAACGCCAAGCCATCGTGGCTGCTGCCATCGCTGAGTTTCGCGATAACGGTTTCGAGGTCACCAGCATGGACAAGATCGCCGCCACCGCCGGCGTTTCTAAGCGCACGGTGTACAACCACTTTCCCAGCAAGGAAGAGTTGTTCGCCGAGATTCTCCACCAGCTCTGGGCCAGCAGCGTCGCTCAGCTCGACGTCTGCTATGCCAGCGACCGGCCGCTGCGTGAGCAATTGCGCGGATTGCTGGAGGCAAAGATGAAGATGATGTCGGACGCCAACTTCCTCGATCTCGCCAGAGTCGCCATCGCGGCTACCATTCATTCGCCGGAACGTGCGCAAGACATGGTTACCCGCCTGAGCCAGCGCGAAGAAGGCTTCACCCAGTGGGTGCGCGCCGCTCAGGAAGACGGCCGCCTCTCCTGCACCGACCCGGCATTTGCCGCCCATCAAATCCAGAGTCTGCTCAAAGCCTTCGCATTCTGGCCGCAGATTACCCTCGGCCAACCAACCTTGGACGCCGCCAACCAGGCCAGCGTGATCGAGTCCGCCATTGACCTGTTCCTGGCCGGCTACGAAGTCAGGCCCACACCCGCCCAGTAATGCCTGTTGTGTAAGCGACACTTAAGGTCGTATTTGACGCTTTCGCCCTCTGTTTTGCGTAAATGGCCTGGAAGGACACTGATTATTCCCACGGGAATAACTGACAATATTCATCGGCCTTATCCGATCAACGGTTCATCCAGCGAACGTGCGCCTTCATATAGGTAGAAAAGCAGCTCAATCAGGACTTTATGGAAAACAGACAAGGCAAAGGACTCTCGTTTGCCAGGCGCATCTACAGGCCCAGAATCATCGGCTCTGCCATGTGCAGCATCAGTGTAATAGCCGCCCTGTATCCGTTGGCGATGCCGGGGTGGGTCTGGGCAGCGCTGTTGGCCAATGGTTTTGTCTGGCCGCACCTCGCGTATCAACTGGCGACCCGCGCCAAAGTCCCCTATGACGCCGAGCGACGCAATCTGGTGTACGACGCGTTATTCAGCGGCTTTTGGGTCGCGACGTTGCAGTTCGCGCCGTTAACCACCGTGACCTTGCTGTCCATGGTGTCCATGAACAACGTCGCCGCTGGCGGCAGATACCTGCTGTTACGCGGAGCACTGGCGCAACTGCTCGGCGCCGGCGTCGCTGTTTTGCTGTTTGGCCTGCACTTCAACCCTGGCATCAGCGTGGTCCAGGTCTACGCGTGCCTGCCGATGCTGACCTTCTACCCCATGGCCATCGGCATGATCTGCTATCAATTGGCGATCAAACTCTCGGACCACAAACGCGCCCTCCGTGCCTTGAGCCGCATCGACAGCCTCACGGGATTACTCAATCACGGGTCCTGGAAAGACTTGTTGCACCTCAAGTTCCACAAGTGCCAGCAACAACAAACCCACGGCACCATTGCGCTGATCGATATCGATCACTTCAAACAGATTAACGACACTCATGGGCATATCGCCGGCGACGCGGTGCTGCGCCAGTTGAGCTTGGAATTAAGGCGCCACTTGCGGGAAAACGACTTGGCTGGACGTTACGGGGGCGACGAGTTCTGTGTGATTCTTCCGCGAATGAACCAAGAAGAAGCCGCACAGGTTATGGAGCGCATGCGCGAAACCTTCAGCAACTACCGCGCCCCACACATCCCTGAGCTGCGCGTGAGCCTGAGCATTGGCTTGGCGGACTTCCAGCCCTCCTTCACCAGCGCCGCTATGTGGCTGAATGCGGCAGATCGAGCGCTATATGCAGCGAAAGATAACGGCCGCAACCGGGTGAATGTCAGCGACGAAAGAGTCGCCTATTCGGCCTGATGCAGCCTCCAGCGCACCCGCGGAGATAGCACAGAGCCACCATCTGTCGCCTACCCAAAAAAGGTCCTGCCCTTGGGGCGAACTTCTTGGCAATCTGATCACTCTGAATCCCTTGTTCCACCTCCCTCTGTCGGCAGCAGGAAGCCGACAATGAGCACGTCAACCGTAGGCCGAGCGCCGTACGGGGCAGGCGCCTATACATGGAAAACTCAGACGCTGCCTGCCCGAGCCGCCACCATGCTATTCAACACCCATAAAAAAACCATCAACGCCCTGCAAAACACGGTTTCCCACCAGGCCAGCATGCTGGATGCCATCGAGCGCTCCATGGCGGTGATCGAATTCGATCCGCAAGGCAATGTACTGCGGGCCAATGACAATTTCCTTAACACCATGGGCTATCGCGCAGAGCAAGTTGTGGGCAAGCCCCATCGAATGTTCTGCACACCGGCGTTCGCCCGCAGCACCGAGTATCACCAGTTGTGGTCGAACCTGCGCAATGGCCAATTTCAGTCCGGAACGTTCGAACGCCAGGCGAGCAATGGGGAATCGGTGTGGCTGGAAGCCAGCTACAACCCAGTCCGTGATGAGGCAGGGCACGTGATAAAGGTGGTTAAGTTCGCCTTGGACGTGACCCCGCGCCTGCAAGCCGAGAGCGAAGCCAGCGCCAAATTGGAGGCGATCGACCGGGCCATGGCGGTGATCGAGTTCAACCTCGACGGCACCATCATCACGGCCAACGCTAACTTCCTGCAGCGCATGGGCTATAGCCTCGCGCAAATCCAGGGCAAGCATCATCGCCTGTTCTGTTCTGCGGAGCTGGCCAACAGTTCGGCCTACACCGAGTTCTGGAAGCGCCTCAACCAAGGTGAGCTGTTCAGCGGCCAATTCGAACGCGTGGATAAGAACGGCCGGACGGTGTGGCTTGAAGCCAACTACAACCCGGTATATGACGCCAGCGGGCGCCTGTGCAAAGTGGTGAAATTTGCCTCGGACGTGACCGCCAAGGTGGAGCAACATGCTGCCGATGCGGCGAGCGCGTCTCAGGCGTATCACATTTCCCTGAACACCCAGGACATCGCGGAAAAAGGCGCCGAAGTGATTCAGCAAAGTGCCAACGGCATGCGCGAAATTGCCTCAGACATCGACGGTTCTTCGCAACTGATCGCCAAGCTGGGTGAGCGTTCGCAGCAGATCACCGCCATCGTCAACACCATTGGCGGCATCGCCAACCAGACCAACCTGTTGGCGCTCAACGCGGCCATCGAGGCGGCGCGCGCGGGTGAGCAAGGGCGTGGGTTTGCCGTGGTGGCCGATGAAGTTCGGCAACTGGCCGCACGCACAAGCCGTTCGACGGCGGAAATTTCCAGCATGATCGCAATGATCCAGAACGAAACGCGCCAAGCCATCGACAGTATGGACGGTACCCGCGACCGTGCAGCCCAGGGCGTGGACTTGGCCAACCGCGCCGGGACCGTGATCCTGCAAATACGCCAAGGCACTAACGAGGCATTACAGGCGGTGAGTGCGTTTGCCAATGACCGTGTCCGCCACTAAGTAGGATTTGGGTTATTCATGTGTAAGACAGGTCGCCAGGACTATAGTGAACCAACGTCTTAACCGTGATGACCCGAGCCCGCCATGACCTCAGAGAAGCCTGAAACCGCACCTATTGACCACCTGCGTTTCCACCGCCCCCACGCTCACCTGGCGCCGACTTTCGGTAACGATACCTTCGCGCTGAAGGCCGAAGCCTTCGCCCGTTTCTTCGGCACCCCGACCTTCCTAGGCGCGCAAACCGCGATTGTGGTGCTGTGGGTGGTTCTGAATGCGACCGGCATCACTCACTTCGACGTGTACCCGTTCATCCTGCTCAACCTGGCGTTCAGCCTGCAATCGGCCTATGCCGCGCCGCTGATCCTGTTGGCCCAGACTCGCCAGGCTGCGCGAGACAAGGCGCAGTCAGACGCCGACGCACAGCATCGCGAAGCCTTGGCCACTGCCAATACCGAACGCCAGGCCCAGGCCGCGCAGACCACCAAACAGCTGCTGGAATTGCTGGAGCAAAACACCCGACTGACGGAGATGACCAAGCAACTGACCGAGCATATCGAAAGCCTGACGTGCGAAATGCATGAGCACTTCGTACGAAAAACCTAACGATCCGGCAACCGTACATGCTGTCCCAACTCATCAAACAACGTGACCACCGAGCGCAATGCCCGGCAATCGGGACGTGTGAGCAACCACAGCGCCGTGTCATACCCTGCCAATGCAGGGCCCAGTGGTTGCAGACCCTCATCAAGCAGAAAGTCCGGCAACGCCGCCACACCCATTCCCGCCCGTACCAATTCGGTCACCGACAACATGCTGTTGCAGCGATAGCTGGGCCGAATTCCAGGCAAGTGTTCGCGGCGCCAGGCGACGGTGGGATGATCGGGCAGGCAGTCATCCGGCGCGATCCAGGTCAGGTCGGCCAGTTCACGGCCTGCATGACGGCGGGCATAGTCGGCGCTTGCGTAGACTTGGTACGACACGGTGCCGAGGCAACGTCCTACGAGATGCTCAGGCGGAGTCTTGGTCAGGCGTAGGGCGATATCTGCATCGCGGCGGCTGAGGTTGGCGAAATCATTGGAGGTGCTCAGTTCCAGGATCAGCGCAGGGTAGTCCGGCATGAACTGCGCCAATGCTGGCAGCAACAGACCTTGCAGCACCGAATCGGTACAGGTCAGGCGCACTGTGCCGCTGATCACCTCGCCCCCCTGCTCCACCCCGATGCGCGCCGCTTCGAGGGCCAGTTCGGCGCGTTCAGCCTGCTGCGCCAAGTTGTTGGCCAGGCTGGTGGGCAGGTAGCCGGCGCGGCTTTTTTCAAACAGTGTCTGGCCCAGTGCCGCCTCCAAGCGTCGTATCGCGCGAAACACCGTGGACACATCCACCCGCAACAACGCTGCCGCCCGCGCCAGGGAGCCGCCGCGCACAAGTGCAAGGATCAGCGAAAGGTCAGCGTAGTCAATTGAATAGTGCGTCGGTGCATTGAGCATATGGGCAAACGCCAATATTGATTGCGTGAACGCCAATCTATAGTGCGCCTCAGCCCACAACAAGCCATGGAACGCACACGATGAAAGCCACCCCCTTACGCCTCGCGCTGATTGGCGATTACAACCCTCATGTCACCGCGCACCAAGCCATTCCCGTGGCCCTGCAACAGGCGGCCGACACCCTGGGCATGACTGTTGATGTGCACTGGCTCGACACCGACACCCTGCCTGAATCCCTGCACGACTTCGACGGTTTCTGGTGTGTACCCGCCACCCCTTACCGGGATACCGATGGCGCACTGCGGGCGATCCGCTTTGCCCGCGAGCAGCGCCGACCGTTGCTCGGCACCTGCGGTGGTTTTCAACATGCATTGCTGGAATATGCCCGTAACGCGCTGGGTTGGGCCGACGCCGAACACGGTGAAGTGGCTCCTGACGCAAAACGCGCCGTGATCACACCCTTGACCTGCGCGCTGGTGGAGGCGACCGACACCGTACGTTTAATGCCCTACACGCGCATCGCCGAGGCCTACGGCACCCTTGATCTTGAAGAAGGTTATCGTTGCCGTTACGGGGTGAACCCCGAATTCGCCAGCGCGTTGCTGGAGGGCGATCTGATCGCCACCGGCCACGACTGCGCAGGGGACCTGCGAGCAGTGGAATTGCTCGGCCATCCGTTCTTCGTCGCCACTCTGTTCCAGCCCGAACGCGCGGCGCTCAAGGGCATCGCGCCGCCCCTGGCGATCGCCCTGCTCAAGGCGTGCCAGGAGCAATCGGCATGATCGCCAAGACACCCACCCCGCCCTACTACGCAGTGATTTTCAGCTCACTGCGCACCGAGGGCGATCACGGCTACGGCGAGGCCGCCGCACACATGCTGGAACTGGCACGGCAGCAACCTGGTTTTCTGGGCGTGGAATCGGCGCGAGAAGATGGCCTGGGAATTACCGTGTCTTACTGGAGCAGCGAGGCGGCAATCCTGGCGTGGAAGCAGCAGGCCGAGCACCGGAACGTGCGTGAGCAGGGCCGCGCCACCTGGTACTCGGCATTTCAGACACGGGTGTGCAAGGTGGAACGGGCCTACGGTTTTGAAGCGAACTAGCTCACAAGACTGCGCAACGCACTGATCTGTGGAATCTCAACCCGACGCATGTACACGCGCAGCGGCTCAGTGATGTTGATGCGGTCATCGATGTTTTGGTCCAGCAGCAACTGAATGCGTTCACGCGATAGGGTCATGGTCTGCTCGGGGGCGGGCAGCCAGACAAATTCGGCGGTAGGAATGATCCCGTCATCGGCCACGTCCATGCCGAAGGAGTCTTCGCTGAAACGTACGATGTACTGGCCGGTCTTGCGATTAAGGCCCACAAATCCGTGGAGTTGGTCGGCGGCCTGGCAGATAAGCTCGGAAGTGATGCGCATGGTAAACCTCACTGAAAAGTCCCACAGGGACTGGAAAGATGGTTTACACGCGTGGCGGAAAGTACTGCCCTCTAGCGGGGCGGCTGCGGTCAAGAGTACTGCAATGCCTGGCAAAAAAACCGAGAAAATTGACGGGTGCGCACGTTAATGTCGGTTTGGTGATAGCGCCTTTCGCAATCAATTGTTAAAAAGGAGGCCTTCTAAAAGCTACCTCCACGAAAGGACTTCGCATATGCCTGTCACGTTTACCAAGAGCGCCCTGCTGCTGGCCCTGATGCTCGGCCTTGGCCAGGCGCAGGCTGCCGACCCGATCAGCCCGGCTGAATTGGCAACCAACGAAGGCATTCCCCACCCTGCCGTGATCGCTCACCGAGGCGCCTCCTACGACGCTCCGGAATCCACCGCCGCCGCCTACAAAGTTGCGCGCGACCTGGGTGCCGACTACCTGGAACTGGACCTGCAGCGCAGCAAGGACGGCGTGTTGTTCGCCCTGCACGACAACAACCTGCAGCGCACCACTGATGTGGCCACCAAGTTTCCCGAGCGTAAAGACGCGCCGGCCAACGAATTCACTTGGAAGGAACTGCAAAGCCTCGATGCCGGCAGTTGGTTCAACGCCGCCTACCCGGACCGCGCGCGTCCAGGCTTCGTCGGTCTGAAGATCCTGAGCCTGGACGACATCATCAAGATCGCCGAAGGCAATCCGCAGCACAAACCCGGCCTGTACATCGAGACCAAGGAGCCCAAGCAGTTCCCGGGCATCGAAGCCGACCTCAAAAACAAGCTGTTGGATAAAGGCTGGTTGAGCTCCGCCGGCTCCAAGCTGGGCAAGAGCAACACCGGCGTCGGCCAGGGCAAGGGCCGCGTAGTGCTGCAAACCTTCGAGACCGCCAGCCTCAAAGAGCTGCAGAAAGAAATGCCGAACACCCCGAAGATCCTGCTGTTGTGGGTGGGTGAAGGCAGCATCGAGCCGAAATCCAAGCAGACCTTCGCCGAATCCGGCGAGCCAACCAAGGCCGCCTACTACGCCAAGCAAGAACCGAAAGACGCCGCCGAGTTCGAAAAATGGGTCGACGAAGCCAAGAGCCTCGGCGCCATCGGCACCGGCCCATCCGCCGAGCTGACCGACCACGGCGACCAGAGCTATTCGGACCTGGTGAAGCCTGAAATGAACAAGCTGACCCACGACAAAGGTCTGCTGGTGCATGTCTACACCGTGGATGAGCCAGTGGATTTCGAGAAAGTGATGAAAGCCGGCGTCGACGGCATCTTCACCAACCGCGCCGCCGAGCTGCTGAAGTTCTACAAGCGCTGGCCGTCGTCCAGCGTGCAGGATTTGCTCAACGACTATAAGTACTGAGGCATAGTTGGTGTCAGTGCGCCATTAAGGATGAATTAAGTTGCGCCAGTTAATCTGGCGCCACTTAAACAGCTCACCAAAGAAGGACATACACCATGAAAACTTTGACCACTTTGTTCGCCGCAACTGCCCTGACGCTGACTGCCGGCCTGGCCCAAGCGGATGTTCGTCCGGATCATATTGAAGGCCTGGTCAAATCCGGCGCAGTGATGCATTTTGACAAGCTCAACGCCGCGGCCGTAGCCACTCACCCTGGCGCGACAATTACCGACACCGAACTGGACAACAAACACGGTGTAGCCGATCAATATGTCTACGAAGTAGACCTGACCGACACCGCTGGCAAGAAGTTTGAAGTCAAGCTCGACGCCAAGACCGGTGCCGTGCTGGAAAACAAGCAAGACACGTGAGTTGAATCCTCAAAACCGCGCCACCTTCGGGTGGCGCGGTTTTTTTATGGGCGCTCGTCAGTAATGCCTGGAAAAAGCGCCGTCGCAATGAATCAAATTCCCCCGACTCAATTCAAGGTCGTTAGACTTCCCCGCATCAGCCAGGGCATTACGCCATCGCACAGCACACCGAGAACACGTCATGGAGCAAAAAGCCGTCGACATTGCCACCATTGGCCGAATCAGTGCCGTTCCCGCAATGCTCCAAGTGATCAGCGACATGACTGGCCTGCGCTTTGCCGCCGTTGCGCGGGTGACCGACGAAACCTGGACCGCCTGCGCCGTACTCGACCGCCTGGGATTCGGCCTCGGCGTCGGAGGCGAGTTGGACCTGACCACCACCATTTGCCACGAGATTCGCGGTTCCCATATCTCCGTGGTGATCGACAAGGCCAGCGAAGACCCGGTCTACCACGACCACCACACACCGCGCCTGTACCACTTCGAAAGCTACATTTCGGTGCCGGTATTCCGCACCGACGGGCGCTTCTTCGGTACGATCTGCGCCTTGGACCCCAATCCCGCCATGCTGCGCAGCAGCACGATCCGATCAACCATGGAATCGTTTGCGCGGGTGTTGTCATTGCAGATCGAAGCCGAAGAAGCCGCGCAGCAAACACAAGCGCAATTGCAGGAAGAACGCAGTACCGCCGAACTGCGTGAGCAATTTATCGCCGTGCTCGGCCATGACCTGCGCAATCCGTTGTTTGCAATTAACTTCGGTGCCGAACGACTGCTGCGTAAATACCCGGACCCCGCCACCGATACCCTCGTGCGGCACATTCTCACCAGCGGCCGACGCGCCGCGCAGTTAGTGGAAGACGTGCTGGATTTCGCCAGGGGCCGCATGGGCAGCGGCATTCCACTGAACATCGGCGACTGCCAGGGGTTACAGGCGGCGTTGCAGCATGTGGTATCGGAAGTGCAGAGCGTGCACCCGCAGCGCGAGATTCGTGCGGATATCGGTGATCTGCAAGGGGTCAGTGGCGACCGAGACCGCTTGGCGCAGTTGCTCTCTAATCTGGTGGCCAATGCCATTCACCATGGCAGCCATGACGGCCCGGTGGAGGTGCGCGCGCAGGTTGAGGACGACCATTTCCACCTGTCAGTGAAAAACGCCGGCCAGATAAGCGCGCAAGCCTTGCCCCGGCTCTTTGAGCCTTACTCACGCCCAGCGACGAACACGCCCCAGGCCGGCCTGGGCCTGGGGTTGTATATCGTCAAGCAGATTGCCGAAGCTCATGGCGGTGAACTCAAAGTGTCCACCACCGCGGAGCACGGCACGATGTTTAGCTTCAGCCTGCCAACCGGCTGATCAGGCGCCCAGGCGCGCCGTCACCTCATTCAACTCACCGGACAAACCGCGCAGATTGTGGCTCGCGGCTTCGGTGCGTTGCACGTTGTCGAGGTTGGCCGTGGCCACGGTGGTGATCTGGGTGATATTGCGCGAGATGTCCTCGGCGACCGACGTCTGCTCCTCGGCCGCCGTGGCGATCTGGCGGTTCATGTCGCGGATCGCTTCCACCGCCTGAGTGATGTGGTCGAGCATTGCGCCGGCCTGGCTGACTTTTTCCACGCTGTCATCACTGCACGACTGGCCGCTGACGATCGCCTCGGCCGCATCGATCGCGCCGGTCTGCACCGCCTGAATAATCTGGTTGATCTCGATGATCGACGCGGCCGTGCGTTGCGCCAGGCTGCGGACTTCATCGGCGACGACGGCAAAACCACGCCCCGCCTCGCCCGCCCGCGCCGCCTCGATAGCGGCGTTGAGCGCCAGCAGGTTGGTTTGCTCGGCGATGCCGCGAATCACTTCCAACACTTTGCCGATGCGTACGCTGTCAGCTTCCAGGCGTCGGATGATGGTGCCGGTGTTGAGGATTTCCGTGCGCATCTGGCCGATGGTAGCGATGGTGACCTTCATCACTTCACCGCCTTCGCGGGCCGAGTGATCTGCCTCGTCGGCCGCGCGCGAGGCACTGGCAGCGTGGCGTGCGACTTCCTGGGCGGTGGCCGACATTTCGGTCATGGCCGTGGCCACTTGGTCGGTACGGTTGAATTGTTCTTGGGTGCCGGTAGCCATCAGGCCGGCAATCGAGTTCAACTCGCCGCTGGCGCTGACCAAGTCGGTGGCGCTGCGCTGCAAGCGGCTGAAGGTTTCAGCGAGGAAGTCGCGCAGCGTATTCGCGGCGGCGGCCAGGTGGCCCAGTTCATCCTGGCGACGGCTGGCCACGCGCTCGGCAAAGCGGCCGTGGCTGAGTTGCGTGACGTAGTCGATCAAGCCACGAATCGGCAGGATCAGGTTGCGGTTGATCAGCCACAGGCTGAACAGGCCGATCAGCACACCAGACAGCAACATAATCGCCAGCCCCACCAGCACGGTGCGCTCGGCGTAGGCACTGATGGCCTGAGATTGCTGGCTGCCTTGGGCACGCAGGTCGCTGACCAGAGCGCTCATCTGCTCACTGGCGGCGCGGTCTACGCCTTTGACTGCCGTATCGCCGACGGTTGCATCACCACCCGCCGCCATATAGGCATCACGTCCCTTCTGATAGGCAACGCCCAGTTGCTGGTGCTCCAGGCGCAGGGTTTCGATGCGTCGGCTCAACGGCGCGTCGCTGCTGGTCTGGGTGACCAGGCGAGCGAGGATACTTTGCACATCGCGCTGGCGGTCCTGGAACTGGCCCCAATATTTCTCCATATCCTGAGGCTGCTTGCCGCGCAGCAGCACGTTTTTCCATTCCTGCACCTGCACCTTGAACTGCAGGTTGGCTTCGTCGATCAATTGCGAAGTGAGCAACGGCCCGTCAATCAAACTGCGATAACTCTGCACCCCGTTGGAGAGGAAGTTGAAACAGGCCAGGGCGATCAACAATATCGCCAGCAAGCTGCCACCGAGCAGCGACAGGATTTGTGCTCTCAAGGAGGTTCGCAAAACATTCATCGGGGAAAGCCTCGATACAGGTAAGTGGCGTGTGCACGCCTTGACCTCCCTGTCGACAAAGACACCGCACATCCCTAACGGTTGTTAATGAGCTGAATCGGCCGGAATAGAGCCTTCTTGAAGGGATTCGGACAAATGGTCAATAAAATGTCACGAATGCGAAATAAACCAACGACTGTCATAAAACTGTCAAATAACCCTGTAATTATTCGCCACGCGACCTGTGAAATGTCCTACAGGCCTTTTCTCTGCGAGCCTCCATGAATCACAGCATCGATCACAGCCATCAGGACTCCGATCTGTTTGGCTTGCTTTACGGTTTTCGTTTTCGCCCAGGTGTTAAGGGGGAGCAGATTGACTCGGCTACCGCCCTGGCGGCATTGAAGCAACCGCAGGACCCGGAGGAGTTCTTGTGGCTGCACCTGAACCTCGCCCACGCCGCCTGCGAGCGCTGGATGCAGGCGCACCTGGAGCTGCCTGAAGAGTTTTTCGAGGCCCTTCACGAGGGCTCGCGCTCCACCCGCATCGAACACGTCGACTCGGCCTTGCTGGCGGTGGTCAACGACGTGGTGTTCAACTTCAGCAGCATGGTCTCGTCGGATATTTCCACGCTGTGGGTATGCGCTCGCAGCCGCCTGTTGATCAGCGCGCGGCTGCAACCGTTGCACTCGGTGGACAAGTTGCGCTCGTCGGTAAAGGCCGGAGAACACTTTCGCTCGCCACTGGAACTGTTGGTGCATTTGCTGCGCGACCAGGGCGAAGTACTGACGCAGATCGTGCGCAAGACCAGCATCAGCGTCGACCATATCGAAGACCAATTACTGTCCTCGCGCCTGTCCACCAACCGCGCCGAACTGGGTGCCGCGCGCCGGGTGCTGGTGCGCCTGCAACGCTTGCTGGCGTTGGAGCCGGGCTCGTTGCTGCGCCTGCTCAACCGACCGCCGCAATGGCTGCAAAAGGAAGACGTGAAGGAGTTGCGCAAATCCACCGAAGAGTTTGCGCTGATCATCAACGACCTGACGGCTCTGGGCGAACGCATCAAACTGTTGCAGGAAGAGATCGCCGCCAACCTCAACGAGCAAAGCAGCCGCACACTGTTCACCCTTACGGTGGTGACGGTGCTGGCACTGCCGATCAACATCATCGCCGGTTTTTTTGGCATGAACGTCGGCGGCGTGCCGCTTTCACAAGACCCGGAAGGCTTCTGGATTTTGGTGGCGCTGGTCGCGACCTTTACCTTGATTGCCGGGCGTTGGGCGTTTCGCAGATTTTCAAATTGAAATGAGATCCGCTGTGGGAGGTGGCTTGCTCCCGATGACAGTGTGTCAGCCAACACCTCTGCCAGCCCTGCCGCCGCTATCGAAGCCTCGCTGAAGCTCGACATCTCCCACAGGGATCGGTGGTGTCTATGAGTTTCGCGGCTGTGTGCGCTGCAAGACAGACTAATGGCGTGCCTGATTGACCAAACACTGACCTGCGGCAGCACCGTTGTAACATTCTGCAATGACTATGAACGACATCCTTCATCACCTGGATGCTCCGGCATGGCCACCCCTTCCCTGACTGCCTCCACGCACTCATCTTCCGTCGATTCAAAACCGCGCCTGGACAAGAAACCTGGCCTGGTGACCGTGATCATTTTCTTCGCCGTCCTCGCCATGGGACTGTTGTTCACCGCCTACAGCCTGATGCATGACATGCACGAACTGGGCACGGTGGTCACCACCTGGACGCCGTTCCTGCTGCTGGGCGTCGCGTTGTTGATCGCTCTGGGCTTCGAGTTCGTCAACGGCTTCCACGACACCGCCAACGCCGTCGCGACGGTGATCTACACCAACTCGCTGCCACCGCATTTCGCGGTGGTGTGGTCGGGCTTTTTCAACTTCCTCGGCGTGCTGCTCTCCAGCGGCGCGGTGGCGTTTGGCATCATCGCCCTGCTGCCGGTGGAGCTGATTTTGCAGGTGGGCTCATCGGCCGGTTTCGCGATGATCTTCGCCCTGCTGATCGCTGCGATCCTGTGGAACCTCGGCACCTGGTGGCTGGGTTTACCGGCATCGTCCTCCCATACGCTGATCGGCTCAATCATCGGCGTCGGCGTGGCGAATGCCTTGATGCACGGACGTGACGGCACCAGCGGGGTAGATTGGGCCCAGGCGACCAAGATTGGTTATGCGTTGCTACTGTCCCCCCTGATCGGCTTTGCGTTTGCAGCCTTGTTGCTGCTGGCCATGCGCGCCTTTGTGAAGAACCGATCGCTGTACAAGGCGCCCAAAGGCAACACCCCGCCGCCGTGGTGGATTCGCGGCATGTTGATCGCCACCTGCACCGGCGTGTCGTTCGCCCACGGCTCCAACGATGGGCAGAAAGGCATGGGCCTGATCATGCTGATTCTGGTCGGCACATTGCCCATGGCCTATGCGTTGAACCGCACCATGCCCGCCGAGCAGTCGTTGCAGTTCGCGGCGGTGGCCGAAGTGACCCAGGCCGCCCTGATGAAAACCACGGCGCAGGCATTGCCCGGCGACCCGCGCCCCGTCCTGTCGACCTACGTGCGCACCAAGCAAGCCACACCGGACCTGGTACCGGCCCTCGCCGCGCTCACCGGGCATATCGGCGAAGAAGTCAAAGGCTACGGTTCCCTGGCCAAAGTCCCCGCCGAGGCGGTCGGCAACGTGCGTAACGACATGTACCTGACCAGCGAAACCATTCGCCTGATGGACAAGGGCAAGGTCGGCAATTTCGACGCCGACACCCAAGACAAACTGCAGCTGTTCAAGCAACAGATCGACAACGCCACGCGCTTCATTCCGCTTTGGGTGAAGATCGCGGTGGCCATTGCGCTTGGCCTGGGCACCATGGTCGGCTGGAAGCGCATCGTGGTCACGGTGGGCGAGAAAATCGGCAAGACCCACATGACCTACGCCCAAGGTGGGGCGGCGGAAACAGTGGCGATGCTGACCATCGGGGCCGCAGATATGTATGGGTTGCCGGTGTCGACAACCCATGTGCTGTCATCCGGTGTGGCGGGGACCATGGTGGCCAATGGTGCTGGGTTGCAGATGCGGACGATCCGCAATTTGCTGATGGCGTGGGTGCTGACGTTGCCGGCGGCGATTCTTCTGTCTGGCAGCCTCTACTGGCTGTTCACCCAACTTTTCTGACACAACATAGATTGAAACTGTGGGAGGGGGCTTGCTCCCTCCCACAGTTGGATGTGTGTTGTGTCAGTTGTTGAAGAGTCCCGTCATGGCCTTGAGCCGCTTCTTGTAGACCCGCCGCGCCTCAAGGGCCTCCTCCAGCGTCACCGCCACAAACCCCGCGCGCTGGTTGGGCTGCATCTGCCCGATCAAATCCAGATCGGCACTGATCACCGTGCCGATCATCGCGTAACCTCCGCCCGACACTGCATCTCGGTGCAACACAATCGGCTCCAGCCCCGCCGGTACCTGGATCGAACCGATGGGGTAGCAACTGTCGACAATATTCGACGGATCCGAGCCCGCGCCAAACGGCTGTTCCCGTGGTTCAAAGCTCAACGCGCTACCGCCCTTGAAGCGATAGCCGATGCGGTCCGCTTCGGAACCCACGGTCCACGGTTCGGCGAAAAAACTGCTTTTGGCGGCACCGGTCAGGCGCTCGTAATACAGGCCAGGCACCACACGCAGGGTGATATTGCCCCCTACCGACCGGCGCAAGGCCATGGGCAAACTGTTGCCCGCCCGCCCCTGCCCGCAGAGCTCACCGATGGGCAATTCATCACCCTCCTGCAAGCGCCGACCTTTAAACCCACCAAGCGCGCCCAGGGTGTAAGTGGAGCGACTGCCGAGCATCACGGGCACATCAATGCCGCCGGCCACCGCCAGGTAAGTCCGTGCGCCGGCCTTGGGAAATTCGAAACGCAGCACCTGCCCGGCACGCACCTGGAACGCGGTGTCCTGATGCACCACTTCACCGTCAAGGCGCGGCGACATGAGCGCGCCGCTGAGTGCCACTAACGCATCCTGTTGGAATTCCAATTCAGGCCCGATCAAGGTGCATTCCAGGCCCGCCGCACCGACCGGATTGCCCACCAGATGGTTGGCCGCGCTCAGCGCGTATTGGTCCAGCGCCCCCGACGGCGGAATGCCCAAGTGGTAATAACCTTCGCGGCCAAGGTCCTGCACAGAGGTGGCGAGGCCGGGTTTGAGGACTTTGATCATGCCAGCGCCTCCTGCAGGGTTTTCGGATAGCCCACCGGGTCGGCCAGAAAGGCGTCGAGGGAAAATTCCACCGGGCGGATGCGCAGGTCGAAACGTCCTGCGTCCACCTCGGCGACGGCCAGGTCGTAGGCATCACGTTCTATGGGTTTGAACTGCACGATGTCACCGGGGCGAAAGAACACCATGTGCTCCTTGAGGTAAGCCAACTGCTGCGCCGGGTCGTAGATCGGCGCCGGGGTCACGCCGAACATTTGGTAACCGCCAGCGCCGCGCACCGAGTAGATACACCCAAAGCAGCCACCATGGCCGAGGGTGAGTTTGGGCGTGTCGGTGCGCGGGCGCAGGTATTTGGGCACCTGCAACTGCCGCTCACGCTCGACCATTTGGAACATGAACGGCAGACCCGCGACAAACCCGACCATCGACACAAACCACGGCGCGCCGCTGTGAGCGGCGATAAACGCGTCCACATCCGCCAGACCATTGATGCGCGCGGCGTACTCCAGGTCGGTGCCGCTGGGGTCTTGATGGCGATCGCGAAAACGCATCAGGGTTTCATGGGTCCAGGGGTCGTTGTACAGCACCGGGATTTCGATGATGCGCGTGCGCAAGGTGCGTTCGGCCACGGCCTGAGCTTCGGCGCTTTGCACGGCATCAAGCAACACATGGGGCGCGATGCGGTCGGGGTCGAAACGGATCTGGAACGAGGCATTGGCCAGGCACACATCCAGCACGCCTTCCAGCGCCAGGCGCTCCACCGCTCGGGTCACCGCCATGCCCTTGAAAAAGGCCTCCAACGACATGCTGTCGCTGACCTCGGCAAACAGGTGTTCGTCACCGCCGAAGCTGTAGCGGATGGGGGTCGTTTCAGCCATGTCGCTTCCTCTTGGAATGGTTATGGAAAGGCAGGCAAAAAAGTAAGGGATCGATCTTATTAGGGTGTTTTGACCGTGATACCCGCCTGGTCCAAGGCTTCGCGGGTGGCTTCCACCAGTTCCAGGGCGCCGGGAGTGTCGCTGTGCAGGCAGATGGAATCGAATTCGATAAACAGGTCTTCGCCTTCTACGGTGCGCACCAACCCCGTCTGACAAGCCCGCAGGACTCGTGCCGCCACCGTTGCAGGATCAAGCGCGCGAACAGTGCGAGTAAACACGATGGAGCCCGTCAGATCGTACTCACGATCGGCATAGAATTCCCGGACCACCGGTTGCCCCAACTCCTTGGCCACCCGCCAGATCACCGAGTTGGGCATGCAGTACAGCAACAGCGTCGGTTCGATGAGTTGCAGGTTTTGCACCAGCAGCCGGGCCGCTTCTTCGTCACGGGCCAGGTGCATGTAGAGCGCGCCGTGAGGCTTGATATGTTGCAGCGTCATGCCTTGGGCGCGGGCGATTTCCCGCAGGGCACCGAGTTGGTAGAGCATATCGTCCACCAGTTCCTGGGCCGGTGCGTTGATATGCCGACGGCCAAAGCCGACCAGATCACGAAAGCCGGGATGGGCGCCGATGGCCACGCCCAGTTGCTTGGCGCGTTCTACGGTGCGGCGCATGGTCCCGGGGTCGCCGGCGTGGAAGCCGGTAGCGATATTGGCCGAGCTGATGTAGGCCATCAGCTCCGCGTCGACGCCATCACCGATGGTCCAGGGGCCGAAACCTTCGCCCATGTCCGAATTGAAATCCACTGCCTGCATCGGGGTCGCTCCGCCAGAAATGATGTTGGAAAAGTAGGCTGCGCCTTGACCCCTTGGGAAGATCTATTATCAGATGCCCTATCTTCTGAAAAACAGATATCGCTCATGTCGCTGACCTTGCGCCAAATCCGCTACTTCGTCGCCACCGCTGAGATCGGCCAGATTTCCCAGGCAGCGATCCACCTGAACATCTCGCAGTCGGCGGTGACCACGGCGATCAAGGAGTTGGAGGCGATGCTCGGCGTGCAACTGTTTGTGCGCTCGGCCCAAGGCATGAACTTGACCGATGCCGGGCGGCACTTTCTCAACCGCGCCTATGTGATTGTGCGCAGCGTGGACGATGCGCTGAACAGTCCATTGCCCGACTACCGCGCCAGCGGCGTGCTGCGGGTAGCGGCCAGTTACACCGTGCTTGGTTACTTCCTGCCCCATCACTTGCAGCGCATGGAGCATTGGCATCCGGACGTGACCATCGAGGTCTTCGAGCAGGAACGCCAGGCGATCGAACAAGGTCTGCTCGACGGCCAGTTCGACATGGCCGTGGTGCTCACCGCCAACCTGACTCACCCGGCGATCGTTTCCGAGATTCTGTTCAACTCGGAACGTCGCCTGTGGCTGCCCAGCCATCACCCATTGTGCGAGCGCGGCGCCGTGAGCCTGGCGGATGTCGCGCAGGAGCCCTACATCCTGCTGACCGTCGATGAAGCCGAACACAGCGCCATGCGCTATTGGGAACAGGCCGGGCAAACGCCTAAGGTGCGACTGCGCACCAGTTCGGTGGAGGCAGTACGCAGCATGGTCGCCAATGGCAGCGGCGTGGCGATTCTGTCGGACTTGGTGCACCGCCCGTGGTCACTGGAAGGCAAGCGCATCGAAACCCTGACCGTCACCGACCCGGTCACGCCCATGAGCGTCGGACTGGCCTGGCACCGCGAGCGGGCATTTACCCCGGCGATGCAGGCGTTCCGGGATTACTTTCACGACGCGTTCCTGGCGCCGCAGCAACTGTCGGCGCGCCGTTAAAGATGGGCTTGCAGGGTGGCCGCCAGCCAGTCCATGAACACGCGCACCCGCAACGGCAAATGCCGCTGGCCCGCGTAGAGCAAGGACACATCCAGCGGCGGCGCCGGGTAGTCCGGGAGCAGGGCCACCAACTCGCCACTGGCGAGCAAGTCACGAATACCCAAGGCCGGCACCTGAGTAATGCCAAAACCGCCCAGGCACGCCACGCGATACGCATCTGTGCTATTGACCGTCACCCGCCCGGCCATGGGGATGCGCTGCACCTTGTTGCCTTGCTGATACTCGAAACCGGCCGAGCGTGAACCCAACGGCCGCACGTAATGCACCAATTGATGCTGCGCCAGATCGGCCAAGGTCGCGGGCACGCCGTAACGTTGCACGTAACCCGCGCTCGCGCAGTTGATCATCGGCATGCGGCACAGCACGCGTGCGACCACGCTGTGGTCCGGCTGGGCGCCGACGCGCAGTACGCAGTCGAAGCCTTCGGCGAGCAGGTCGACCTGGCGGTCGGTGCAACTGATCTCCAACTCGATCAACGGGTGCGCGTCCATGAACTGCGACAAGCGCGGCAGGATCAGTTCCCGCGCCATCACGTTGGGCATGTCGACGCGGATGCGCCCGCTCAGTTGCGCTTCGTCCTGGCGAAACAGCCCTTCGAGTTCCTCCATATGCGCGAGCAGGTCCTTGCTGCGCTCGTACAACACGCGCCCGTCCTGGGTCGCCTGCACTTTGCGTGTGGTGCGCTGCAACAGACGCGCGCCGAGCAGTTCTTCCAGCGCCTGCACATGCTCGGACACCGTGGAACGCGGCAGCCCCAGACTCTCGCCCGCCTGGGTAAAACTCGACAGTTCGGTGACCCGCACGAAGGTGCGCAGCAACTCAAGTTTGTTCATGGGATTGTTCGCCTTATCCGGCCAGTGATTCCGGCCTTGCCCTGTTTATCACGTTAGCAGCGGACAAATACACTCAGTCCCACGTTCACATCTGAAGAGGACTGCACCATGACCCGCAAAATCGCATTGATCACCGGCGCCAGCCGTGGCTTGGGTAAAAACGCTGCATTGCACCTGGCGGCGCGAGGCGTAGACATCATCGGCACCTATCACAGCAAGGCCGACGAGGCGCAGGCATTGGTGGCCGAGATCGAACAATTGGGTGGCCGCGCCGCCATGCTGCAATTGGATGTGAGCCAAAGCGCAACATTCGAAGGTTTTGTCGGCGACGTGGCCGGCGTGCTCAAGGATGTTTTCGCACAGGATCACATCGACTTTCTGATCAACAACGCCGGGATCGGCATTCACGCCAGTTTTGCCGAGACCACCGAAGCCCAGTTCGACCAACTGGTGGCGATCCAATTCAAAGGTCCGTTTTTCCTGACGCAGAAGCTGTTGCCGTTGATCCGCGACGGCGGCCGCATCCTCAACGTCTCCAGCGGCCTGGCGCGTTTCAGCCTGCCGGGCTATGCCGCCTACGCGGCGATGAAAGGCGCCATGGAAGTGCTGACCCGCTACCAGGCCAAAGAGCTGGGTGGGCGCGGGATCAGCGTCAACATCCTGGCCCCTGGCGCGATCGAAACTGACTTCGGCGGCGGCGCTGTACGCGACAACGCCAACCTCAATGCCATGGTCGCGAGCAACACCGCCCTGGGCCGCGCCGGCTTACCGGACGATATCGGTGGAGCGATTGCCAGCCTGCTGGCCGACGGCAGCCACTGGATCACCGGCCAGCGCATCGAGGCGTCGGGCGGAATGTTTCTGTAGGAGCTTGTCGCGCAGTACGTCATAGCCCCAGTGATACACATAGGTGTACGGCAGGAAGAACAGCAATACACCTATGTCGAGGATAAATGCCTGCATCAGGCTGATATTCAGCCACGCCGCAATCAGCGGTACGCACACCAAAATCAAGCCACCTTCAAACATGAGCGCGTGCAACACACGGGTCCAGCCATTGTTGGCCAGTTGCAGGCGTGCCTTGAGTCGGTCGAACAGGCCGTTAAAGATCACGTTCCAGGTCAGCGCCATCAGGCTGATCGCCAGGGTGACCATGCCCATTTCCAGGGCGGGTTTGTCCATGATCCACGCCAACAAAGGGGTGCAGATCAACAACGCCAGGGCTTCGAAACCAACAGCCTGGCAAACGCGTTCAGTGATGGATTTGGTAGGGTTCATGACCCGTCTCCGAGAGTGACGACGGTTGCCATCATTACCCTTTGAATCGATACTTCATAACCAATAACCATCGATCAAGGCGATAGTCATGGCCTCTAATGAAGTGCTGCAGGCGTTTGTGCAGGCGGCCACCCAAGGCTCGTTTTCGGCGGCGGCGCGCAAACTGGGCAAGAGCCAGTCCACCGTCAGCGCGGCGGTAGCCAGCCTGGAGATTGATTTGGATGTGGTGCTGTTTGATCGCAGCAGCCGCAAGCCGACGCTCACGCCCGCCGGCCTGGTGTTGCTGCAACGCGCCGAGCAAGTCCTGGAAGCCAGCAGTCGCCTGGCGCTGGCCGCGAGTCAGTTGGCCATGGGATTGGAGCCGAAAGTCACGATTGCCATGTCCGATACCTATCAATCTGAGCGCTTCGAACTCGCGCTCAAGGCCTTCGAGCAGCGTTACCCGGACCTTGAACTGGAATGGCTGATCGCCGAGTGCGAAGACTTGATCGCGCTGGTGCAGAGCGGTCGTGCGCAGATCGCGTTTGTCGAAGCCCAGGCGCATTACCCACCCGACCTCAGCCGCGCGCCCGTGGCTGAACGCACGGAAATCGGGCTGTTCGTCGCGCCCGAGCATCCGTTGGCCACGCTGCCGAACATCGACGTGCAGTGCTTGCAGCAACACCGCGAACTTCGGCTGGCGAGCATCATCAACCCGAATGAAACCCGCCCCAGCGGCCGCGTTTGGTCGGCGCCGAGTTTTCTGATGCTGATGGAAATGGCCCAGCTCGGTTTCGGTTGGGCCGAGCTGCCGCGTTGGCTGGTGGAACGCTTTGGCAACACTGGGTTGGTGGAACTCCCAGTGCGCGGTTGGCCGCGACTGGTAGCGGTGGATGCGCTGTGGTCGCGGCAGTATCCACCGGGACCGGCGGGCAGCTGGATGCTGGCGCAGATGCTGGATGAGTGATCAGGCTCAGAGTATGTGGTGAATTGGCGCGCCTTGCTCAGGGCCAGCCCGCTTATCACTAAGCACTGTGTCGCCCTCAAACCCGCTAGACTGCGCGCTTCCTTGCAGCCGTTCGGACGTTCCGATGCAAACCCGCCTTGTCGCCTACGAGGCGCTCACTGCTGTGCAACGACAGCAAGCCAGCGCCATCGAAGTTCATCCCGAACAACTGCCGTTTTGCGGCGATATGTATTGCGCGCTCAATTCGCTGCTGGCCAAACCAAGCCCAGGCGTCAAAGGGTTCGCCCTGCTGGCCGATGACATTCCGGTGGCCTTCCTCTTGCTCAAACGCCCGCCTTGCCTGCCCCATTGGGCCGATGCACACAGCGCCACGCTGCATGCGTTCCAGGTGGATCGGCACCAGCAAGGGCGAGGGTTCGGCAAGGCGTGTTTGCAGGCATTGCCGGCGGCAGCGCGCCAGGAATGGCCACAAATCGAGGCACTGGAACTGTCGGTGGACAGCGCCAATGTGGCGGCGATGGGGTTATATCTGCAAGCGGGCTGGTTGGATATCGGCGAGGCGTACAAGGCGCGGGTGGGGTATGAACGCAGGTTGAGTCTGATGTTGGGTGGAGCGTCTTTGACACACCTTACCTAGCGAAAGTGATACGGCAGTCGGCGCAGGCTTTAGCCCCCGTTGCCTACTGTCAGATCTCACAGCTATACGCACGCACCTCGATGCCTTTTACTGTAACGCCAAGGTTGTCGCTCACGGAATATGACGAGCAGGAGTGGAAACGTTTTACGTCCAGTGCGGAGACATTCCATGAAGACTTCATCGAGCAGTACTGCAGTAAACACCGCAGGAAGCGCGGATCTTTCGTTTGGTAACGCAACCCCCAAGAACGGCACTGTGATCTACAGAAATACGGTGGGGATTTCCCGCGCCCTCAGTAATGGCTCGACCCTTACAGCGGGCCTGTTTACTTACCAGAACAATCACTTCATCGGTCTCACCAAACACACACCGACCGGAGAGGAGGATATCAACTTCGGGTTCTGGCTCACGCCGGCTGAAGACCGCGACGTCCTTGTCGACATGCTGATTCAGCCGGATAACAAACCCCTGCTGCTAGCGGCAAATACTGACGGTGAAGCGGCGTTTGTCACACGATTCCGGGTCGATAACGGCGACGTAGATAAGTCGTTTGGCACTAACGGTCAAGTTGTGCTGAATCAAGCGATCAATCTCGGTGAAACCAGCAAGGCCGGTCTTGCGGTGCAGGGTGATGGCAACATCATCGTTGTATTCAATGACGGCACCAAAAGTTTCGTTTACCAGCTCGACGAAAGTGGCCGATTTATCAACTTCGGAAACAACGGGCCACTTGAAGTCCATGGTGTTCTCCTGAGTGCGGTCTTGACGACAGCGCAGGGTTTTGTACTGGCGGGTACCAGCAATGGCAAAGCCCACCTCAGCGGGTATACGAACAAAGGGGAACTGAACACAGGATTTGGCAACAACGGACTTGTCCATTTGCCGCTTTCGGGCAATCACGACGAACAGGTTACTGTGCTGGCGAGCGGCCCAGAGGGGCGCATTGCCGTTGTCGGCGGCATTGCGGTGGTCGGCGACAGCCACAAACTCCCACATCAAATGAACTTCGTTGCCAGCCTGCTTGCCAACGGTCAACTGGACATGTCGTTCAACGCAGGACAGCCGTTGGAAACCGAAACCAACCATGGCAACTATGCCAGTGTAACGGTCCAGAACGATGGGAAGATTGTCGCGTTGGCGCGTAATGACAGCGGAAATCTGGTCAAGCTGCTCAGACACACCGTGACCGGCCAATTGGACGCCGACTTTGGCGATCAAGGCGTCGCAATAGCCTGGAACGACACGCAATCAAGGCCGCAGCCTTCCTATATCGACAAACTCGAGCGCGTTTTGGAGGAAGAGCGCCTGCAAAGCAGTGGCACGCTCGGCGGCAACGCGTCCTTCATCGGGCGGCTGCTCAGCCGTTGACACACGCGACTGAGCTGCCCCGGCAGCTCAGTCATGCGCCATCAGGTATTGGCTACGACAGGCAACCAGATCTCCACCGTCCCCGTGCCTTTCCTCACGTCAAAATCAGCGCTGTAGCGTTCAAAATCCGGCCCTGCCACTTTGTAGCCCGAATGTGGCAACCACTCGAACATGATGCGCTCGTACGTCTGTTCCAAAGCCTGCACCGGTCCGTAATGGGGGAAAACCGCATAGTTGAGCGGTGGAATTTCAATGGCTTCGAAGTTGCTCGGGACGTCGCTTTTGCTCGGGACTTCCACCCCCGCCATGTAATCGAATTCGCCGTGATTGGGGTTATGGCAAACGCCATAGGTCACACCGCCGATGCGCTTCTTGATGTCCTTGATGCAGGTGTCGAACAACTCCCACAACTTGGGAATATCGCCCACCGTCGCCTTGGAATAACGCCCTTGTACCCCAGCAATCACCAAGGCCTTGCCTGCTTCCATGCGTGGCTCTAACGGTTGTTTTGTCTGCTGATCCATACGAACAGTCTCCTTCTTATGAGGGAACAAACCCGCATCGAGTATAGGGGCATATCTGCGTTGCACTCCATGTAGAAAATTTCCTACGCATCTGGACAACGGGCCATCATCGCCCGTATTGTCTGCCCCGCAGGCCACCGCAGTGGCCGACGTCGCTCGGACGGTTCCGGGCGCTTACGTACTCTCGAGGCAACAATGGCCGACCAAGGTTCGCCGCGCCGCTTTGCGCGCATAGATCGACTCCCCCCTTACGTTTTCAATATCACTGCCGAGCTGAAGATGGCTGCGCGTCGGCGCGGCGAAGACATCATCGACTTGAGCATGGGTAACCCCGACGGTGCCACGCCTCCCCATATCGTGGAGAAAATGGTTACCGTCGCCCAGCGTGAAGACACCCACGGTTACTCCACCTCCAAAGGCATTCCACGTCTGCGCCGGGCGATTTCGCGCTGGTACAAAGACCGCTACGAGGTGGACATCGACCCCGAGACGGAAGCCATCGTCACCATCGGTTCCAAGGAAGGCCTGGCGCATTTGATGCTGGCCACCCTGGACCAGGGCGACACGGTGCTGGTGCCCAACCCGAGCTACCCGATTCATATCTACGGTGCCGTGATTGCCGGCGCCCAGGTGCGTTCGGTGCCGCTGATTCCGGGCGTGGACTTCTTCGCCGAGCTGGAACGGGCGATTCGTGGGTCGATCCCGAAGCCGAAGATGATGATCCTCGGCTTCCCTTCCAACCCGACTGCGCAGTGCGTGGAGCTGGATTTCTTCGAACGGGTGATCGCCCTGGCCAAGCAGTACGACGTGCTGGTGGTGCATGACCTGGCCTACGCCGACATCGTCTACGACGGCTGGAAAGCCCCGTCGATCATGCAAGTGCCCGGCGCCAAGGACATTGCGGTGGAGTTTTTCACCCTGTCCAAGAGCTACAACATGGCCGGCTGGCGCATCGGTTTCATGGTGGGCAACCCGGAACTGGTCAACGCCCTGGCACGGATCAAGAGTTACCACGATTACGGTACCTTCACCCCGCTGCAAGTCGCCGCGATTGCTGCGTTGGAAGGCGATCAGCAGTGCGTGAAGGACATCGCCGAGCAGTACCGCCAGCGCCGCAATGTGCTGGTCAAGGGCCTGCATGAGTTGGGCTGGATGGTGGAGAATCCCAAGGCGTCGATGTATGTCTGGGCGAAGATTCCCGAGGCGTATGCCGCCATGGGTTCGCTGGAATTTGCCAAGAAGCTGCTGCTGGAAGCCAAGGTCTGCGTGTCGCCGGGGATTGGATTTGGCGAGTATGGGGATGATCATGTGCGCTTTGCGCTGATCGAAAACCAGGACCGGATTCGCCAGGCGGTGCGCGGGATTCGCGGGATGTTCCGGGCGGATGGGCTGGTCGCTAAAGCCTGACCCGATCCACCTGAACAAATGTGGTCAACATGTGGGAGGGGGCTTGCCCCCGATAGCGGAGGTTCAATCACTGCATCTGGTGACTGACCCACCGCCATCGGGGGCAAGCCCCCTCCCACATTTACATTGGGTTTTCACCCTTGCTGCTGGTGTGTCTGTTAGACCACCAACGACAGCAGCATGATGAAGATCAACGCCACCACAGACAGAATGGTTTCCATCGCCGTCCAGGTCTTGAACGTCTCGGCCACGGTCATGTTGAAGTACTGCTTCACCAGCCAGAACCCCGCATCGTTGACGTGAGACAGGATCAACGAACCCGCCCCCGTCGCCAGCACCAACAGCTCACGGTTAACCCCTGGGATCATCCCCACCACCGGCACTACGATGCCCGCGCCGGTAATGGTCGCCACGGTCGCCGAACCGGTCGCAATACGAATCACCGCCGCCACCAGCCAGGCCAGCAGGATCGGGTTGATCTGCGCATTCACCGCCATATGGCCGATCACGTCACCCACGCCGCTGGTTACCAGCATCTGTTTGAAGCCACCACCGGCACCGATGATCAGGATGATCGCGGCCGTCGGCGCAAGGCTGGCGTCGAGCAGCTTGAGGATTTGCTTGGAGTGAATGCCCTGGCGACTGCCAAAGGTGTAAAGCGACAGCAGGAGCGCCAGCAGCAAGGCGGTGATCGGGTGACCGATCATGTCCATCCAGTTGCGCACCACGTTGCCTTCGGCAAAGGCGATGTCGGCGAAGGTTTTGAGCAACATCAGAAACACCGGCAGCAGCACGGTGACCAATGTGATGCCGAAGCTTGGCAGCGACTTGTTATCGGTCTCGCGGGCCAGTTGATCCACCAGTTCCTGGGAGGGATTACCGGGGATGTACTTGGCGATGAACGTACCGAAGATCGGGCCGGCGATGATGGCGGTCGGCAGTGCGACGATCAGGCCATACAGGATGGTCTTGCCGATGTCCGCGCCAAACACGCCGATAGCCAGCAGCGGGCCCGGGTGCGGTGGCACCAGGCCGTGCACTGCCGAGAGACCTGCGAGCAGCGGGATGCCGATCTTGATCAGCGACACACCGGTGCGGCGCGCGACGATAAACACCAGCGGGATCAGCAGCACAAAGCCGATCTCGAAGAACAGCGGGATGCCCACCAGGAACGCGGCGAACATCATGGCCCACTGGACCTTCTCTTTGCCGAAGGCGCGGATCAGGGTCTGGGCGATCTGATCGGCACCGCCAGATTCGGCCATCATCTTGCCGAGCATGGTGCCCAGCGCGAGGATGATGCCGACAAAGCCGAGCACTCCGCCGAAACCGTCCTGGAACGCCTTGATGATCTTGTCCACGGGCATGCCCGAGGTCAGGCCGAGGAAGCCGGCCGCGATGATCAGTGCAATGAACGGGTGGACCTTGAACTTGGTGATCAGAACGATCAACCCGATGATAGTGACGACTGCGTCTAGCAGCAGGTACGACTCGTGGGACATGCCAAACATGGGGGGTCTCTCCTGTTTGTTGTTGTTATTAAAGCGGGTGTTGAATTTCTTGCCGGGGATAGCGCTATCTTTTCCGGCAAAAAATTAATGAGTTCGTTCAAAGCCGTGTTGCAGCCACCAAGCGTTGGTCTGCTCGGCCAACGCCTCGACACTGTCTTCACTGGCGTTGAGGGCCAGGGTCAGTGGCTCGCCTTTGGGCGATTCAAGGGTGGCGAACTGGCTGTCGATCAGGCTTGCCGGCATGAAATGGCCGGGGCGATGGGACACGCGGTCCGAGGCGACTTCACGGGTCAGTTCCAGGAATACGAAACCCAGACCTGGCGCGGCTTCGCGCAGGTGGTCACGGTATTTCTTCTTGAGAGCCGAACAGGTGAGCACCGGATGTTCACCCGCTTTAAGCGAGCGGCGCAGTTCATCGCACAGGATGTCGAGCCAGCCGGCGCGGTCGTCGTCGTTGAGGGGGTGGCCGGCGCTCATCTTTTCGATATTCGCGGCAGGGTGAAAGCTGTCGCCTTCAATGGCGGTGGCGCCGTTCAGCCGGCACAAGGCCTCGCTGACACTGGTCTTGCCACAGCCGGCAACACCCATGATGACCAGGGCGGTAACAGGTTGACTCATGAAACACCTCAAGACGCAGATAGCGCTACCTTCGCACGCTGTAAGGCACGTGCAAAAACAGGCTTTTCCCGCGCCGTCTTGTCATTTTTATGGAGTGACGCGTGCATCCGCTCCAATCATTTGAACCGGATCAGGCAACCCAAAGTTCAATAATTTGCAGCCATTTGGAGACAGCGCTACCTTAGTGCCTCGATTTTTGTTTGGCAAGCCGCCTGATGACCTCTAAGAACGATAAAAATACGCGCACCACGGGTCGCCCGACCCTCAACGAAGTTGCCCGCCTGGCTGGCGTCAGTCCGATCACCGCTTCACGCGCCCTGCGCGGCATCAGCACCGTGGCCATCGAACTGGTAGAAAAAGTCCAACAGGCAGCTGCCGAGCTCAACTACGTGGTCAACCCCGCCGCCCGCGCCCTGGCCTCGGCTCAAAGCCATTCGGTGGTGGTGTTGGTACCGTCGTTGTCCAACCTGCTATTTATCGAAACCCTCGAAGCCATCCATCAGGTGCTACGGCCTAAAGGCTTTGAAGTGCTGATCGGCAACTCTCACTACTCCCGCGATGAAGAAGAAAACCTGCTGCGCAACTACATGTCCTATCAGCCACGGGGCTTGCTGTTGACGGGCTTCGATCGCACCGAAAGCGCCCGACGAATGGTCGAGGCCAGCAATGTGCCTTGCGTTTACATGATGGACCTGGACCCTAACGCTGGCGTGAATTGCGTGGGCTTCTCGCAATTGGCCGCCGGTGAAACAGCCGCGGCGCATTTACTGTCCCGTGGCCGCAAGCGCCTGGCCTATATCGGCGCGCAATTGGACCAACGTACCTTGCTGCGTGGCGAGGGTTTCCGCCGCGCCCTGCAACAGGCCGGAATGTACGACCCGGCGCTGGAGCTGCTGACGCCGCGTCCTTCTTCCGTGGGCCTGGGCGGTGAGTTGTTCCTACAGTTGCTGGCCGCCCATCCGGACGTGGATGCGATCTTCTTCGGCAACGACGACCTGGCCCAAGGCGCGCTGCTGGAAGCCCTGCGCCATGGCATCAAGGTGCCAGAGCGCGTGGCGGTGCTGGGTTTCAACGACTTGCCCGCGTCGTCCTTTATGGTGCCGCGCCTGAGCAGCATCAGCACGCCACGCGAAGCCATTGGCCGACGTGCGGCGGAGCATCTGCTCACGATCATGGCGGGCAACAAGGTCGCCAAGCCGGTAGTGGACATGGGCTTTGAGTTGCAGGTGCGGGAAAGCACCTGACCTTCAAGCCGAACGTGATCCATCGAGGGAGCTAGCCTGCCGGCTCCCTCAATTTGACCGCGCTCGCTTAACCTCCCCGGCCCCTGCTAGATTGTCCCTTCTCCACTGCCAGGGAAGCACCATGGGACACTCACTGAAAATCTTGGGCCGCACCTCTTCCATCAACGTACGCAAAGTCCTGTGGACATGCCACGAACTGGGCATCGAATACGTACGCGAAGATTGGGGCATCGGCTACACCCCCACCCAATCCCCCGAATTCCTGGCCCTGAACCCTAACGCGCAAATACCTGTGCTCATCGACGACCACGGCGTGCTGTGGGAATCCAACACCATCTGCCGCTACCTGGTCAGCCTCTACCAACGCTACGACCTCTTGCCCGCCGAACCCGCGCCACGGGCCAGGGTGGAGCAGTGGATGGACTGGCAAGCCACCGAGCTCAACCCTTCCTGGGGTTACGCGTTCCAAGCGCTGGTGCGTCAGAGTCCTGAGCATCAGGACCCGCAACGAATCGCAGCCGGCGTACAGGGCTGGAATGACAAGATGGGCCTGTTGGAACAACAGCTGACCAAAACCAACGCTTACGTCACCGGCGACGAATTCACCCTCGCCGACGTCCTTATCGGCCTGTCGGTGCACCGCTGGCGCATGACGCCCATGGAACATCCGCCCTACCCCGCCATCGCAGCGTATTACGAACGCCTCAGCCAGCATCCGGGCTTCCAGACCTTCGCCCTCGACGGCCACAACTAAGGACATGCACGTGAAAGGACTCAACATACTGCTCACCGGCGCCTGCGGCAGAATCGGCAAGACGTTTTTCGAAGCCTCGAAAGACCGCTACCGCTTTACGCTTACAGACCGCGTAACGCCGGATTTTGACCTGGGCGACCATCGCTTCGTACACGCCGACTTGAGCGATAAATCCGCGCTCGTCGCGCTGCTCGATGGCATCGACGTGATCGTGCACCTGTCGGGCATCCCCCATGCCAGCGCCTCGTTCGACGAACTGCTGCCAAACAACATCCTCGCCACCACCTACCTGTTCGAAGCCTGCCGTGGCCGCCGGGGTAAAGCGTCTGGTTTTCGCCAGCAGCGCCCAGACCATCGAAGGCTACCCGGTGGATCGGCAGATCACGCCTGGCATGCCAGTGCTGCCCGCCACTCTGTATGGCGTGAGCAAATGCTATGGCGAGGCGCTGTGCGGCTACTACGCGGCGAAAACGCCACTGTCGACCATTGCCCTGCGCATTGGCGCCTTTGAATTCCCCGAAAGCCACGACCTGAACAACGCCCGCGACCTCAGCGCTTGGCTCAGCCCACGGGATGCGGTGCAATTGCTGCAACGTTCGGTTGAAACTAAAGACGTAAAGCACTTGATCGCCCACGGCATTTCCAATAACCGTTTCAAGCGTCTGGACTTGAGCGAAACCACGCGTGTGCTGGGCTATCAACCGGTGGATGATGCGTTTCAGACATTCGAGATTCCCATCACCTACTGAGTTGCAGGCGGCAATGGCTGGCCGTCGATGGGCCAGCACTTGCCGCAACAGCCGAGCCGCCCCCAGCAAAACCTGGGCTTTTGCGCCCGGCACGCTATTTGCTCCAGCTGTAGCACCGTACATTTCCTCCAGGTGCCCGATCATGCTGGTTAACAACAACACCCAAGCCGTATCGACCGTCCAACAACTCAAACGCCCCGATATGGATCCAGCCAACGCTGCCGCCAGTGCGCTGTACAGCGGCGCCGTTCAAGCCGCGCAGCAAAGTGTGACCGTACCGGTCGCGCAGAAGGATCTGGACAAAGCCACCGACCGTATCGACGAAGCCTTCGCCAAGACCCGCGTGCAGTTGCAAGCCTCCACCACGGCAACCACCTCCTCGACCGAGACGCCTGCCACCACGTCCACCTCCGGCGCGCGCTCGGAATTCACGGAGTACATGAGCAAAACCCCGGCCGAACGCATTCGTGAGCAGTTGCTCAAGGAGCAGGGTTTGACTGAGGCGGATGTACAGAACATGTCCCTGGAAAAACAGGACGCAATTTCCAAGCAAGTGGCCGACCGGTTGAAGCAGCAACAAGAGCAGCAAGTAGCGGCGAAAGCCACTGATCCTGCGCACTCGGTGAAAGAAACCCTGGCGGCAATCTAAGCCACACTTCGGATCAACCTGTGGGAGTGCTTGCGCCCTCCCACAGGGATTGGCTTTCCAAATTGGAAATGGATGGGTCGGCTATTGCAGTTGAAGCGTCGAATTGAACTGCCCGATCGCATCCACCACATGCCGTGACCCTTCCTGAATCTCCAGGATCACCTGCCCCGCCTCGTTCGCCAGTTCCACCCCCAACCCCGTACGGCTCAAGCTCGACTGCATGCTCGACACTGCGCTCAACGACAGATCATGGTTCTTGCGCACCACCTCCACAATCTCCACCGTGGCGTGGCTGGTACGTGCGGCGAGGCTGCGCACTTCGTCGGCCACCACTGCAAACCCGCGTCCGTGCTCACCGGCTCGTGCCGCTTCAATCGCGGCGTTGAGCGCCAGCATATTGGTTTGCTCGGCAATGCTGCGGATGGTCTGCACAATGGCGCCAATGATGTCCGACTGCTTGCTCACCGCGTCGATGCTCTGTGCCGCCTGGTTCAAATTGTGAGAAATCTCTTCGATGATCTGCACGGTTTGCTGCACCACCTCCGATCCTTTGCGCGCGCAGGCGTCGTTTTGTACCGAGGTGGCGTGAGCCGAATCGGCGGCGGTGCGCAGGGTGGTCACTTGGTCGGTGATGTCGCTGGCGAATTTCACCACTTTGTACAGGCGCCCGTTGGTGTCGAAAATCGGGTTGTAGGACGCTTCCAAAAACAGGGTTTTGCCGTATTTGTTTTTGCGCTCGAAGCGGTGCGAGTGGTATTCGCCGCGATTGAGAGATGCCCAGAACGCTTTGTATGCCGGCGACTCCACTTCGCTGCGATGGCAAAACAGGCTGTGGTGCTGGCCGACGATTTCATCCAGTGAGTACTGCACGGTCTTCAGAAAGTTGTTATTGGCCTTGAGAATCTGGCCTTGAGGGGTGAACTCGATCATCGCCATGGAGCGGCTGATGGCGTCGATCAGGCTCTGGTTTTCATGTTCATGGTGGACCCGCGCGGAAATATCGGACGCGACTTTGATCACACTCTGTACGTGGTTGTCGCTGTCCAGCACAGGCATATAGCTGGCTTCGAGCCACACCTCCTGGCCGTGCCTGTTCAAGCGTACGAACGTGCCGCTGAGGGCCTCGCCCCGCGCCAGGTCGCGCCAAAGCTTGGCGTAGGCGTCGGTATGGGTGTAGGCCTCGTCACAAAAGATCCGATGATGCTGGCCGCGAATTTCCTCGGCGCTGTAGCCCATGGTTTTGCAAAAGTTGTCATTGGCATCGAGTATCACCCCATCGCGATCAAATTCGATCATGGCCATGGAACGGCTGATAGCGGCGAGTTTGGCGTTGGATTCGGTGAGTGCACAGGAGAAACGCTGGATTTCAAGCAGGTCAGACTTGTGATGGAGGTTGAACATGTCGGACACCCTTAAGTAACCCGCGCCTGGCTAGGCGCATTCCATTCATCAGTTGGATAGTGCTGGCAGACCTTTATGGGATAACCATCCGAAACGCTTTACACGCCGAGCGTCATCAACGGTTCTCGGTGAGCATAGACAGGGCTTGGCGCTATGCAAGGCCATCAGTCAGCCATTAGTTATGGCAAGGCGGGGCAGGAAGGGAGGTTGAGCGCGGGGCAAGGAACGGCCAACAGAGAGGGTTGCGTTGGCCGCTTAAAATCCTTCAGTTGAACGGTGATCAGTGACCGAACAGGCCGCTCTCGGATTTCTTGGTTTTTTTGTCGGCGCGTTTTTCATCGGCGGTCTTTGCCGGTTTCTTCTTCGCTGCTTTCTTTGAATCCATACCTTTGGCCATGATGCGTGCTCCACTGAAAGGGGATGTAACACTGGGTATAACACCGATCACCCGCCAGAAGGGGTTTATAATCCGCGCCCCTTTATAAAGCCTGTCTGAACACCATGACTGAGTTGTCCATTGATCTGCTGGCAGAACCTCTGTGGCCGCTGCTGAACAAGTTCTACCGCAGCCACGACTCGTCGATGAAGGCCCTTAAAGGTGGGCGTTTATGGGTGGCGCGCGATGGTGAAATTGTCGCCGGGCTGTGCCTGTCGCCGGTGGTAGGCGGGCAATGGCTGACCGGAGTGTTTGTGGCTCCGGCGTATCGCCGCCAAGGGTTGGCGGCGCGCTTGATTCTTCAGGCAATAGCTGATGTGCAAGGCACGGTATGGCTGCTGTGCCATCCAGACCTGGAAAGCCTGTATCAGCGCATTGGATTCACCCAGGATACGATCCTGCCCCAATCCCTCAGCGAACGGCTGGTGCGTTACAAGCGCAACAAACCGATGATCGCCATGGGCTTAGAACCGTTGGTGAGGTCGACCTCAGATAATGTGTGATCGGCCGGTAAAGCGCCCATGCTAGCCTCGGCAGCACAGTGGCCTTTACCAGGATGATCATGAAACCGACGCTTGCAGCCCTCGCCCTCACCGCCCTCCTCGCCCCGGCCTTGAGCCAGGCAGCCGACGCCCCCATCAGTGCCCAGCAATACGCCAGCGTGCTCGCCGGCAGTTGGCGCGACCCGGCAAACAGCGCCCGCGATGGCTATCGGCATCCACAGCAGACCTTGGAATTCTTTGGCCTGGGCGCCAAACAGAGCGTGATCGAAATCACCCCCGGCGGCGGCTGGTACAGCGAGGTGCTGGCGCCATTGCTCAAGGACCAAGGGCACTACATCGCTGCGGTGCAGGCCGCGAGCAGCAGCGCTTACGCGCGTACGTCCGAAGAAAACCTCAAGAAAAAATTTGCCGCCGACCCTACGCGTTATGCCAAGGCCGAGGTGATCGAGTTCGACCCCAAGGCACCGGTATTCGGCAAACCGGCCTCGGTCGATACGGTGCTGACATTCCGCAATGTGCACAACTGGGTGCTGGCTGATACCGACAGGGCCACTTTCAACGCGTTCTACAAGGTGCTTAAACCCGGTGGCGTGCTAGGTGTGGTGGATCACCGCGCCAAAGACGGAGCGTCGCTGGAAGACATCAAGCACAGCGGCTATCTGACCACAGCGTATGTGGTGAAACTGGCCACCGACGCGGGCTTCAAACTGGAGGGGCAAAGCGAGGTGAATGCCAACCCGAAAGACACCAAAGACTACCCGGAGGGCGTGTGGACATTGCCGCCGGCATTGAAGCTGGGAGAGCAGGACAAGGCCAAGTATGTGGCGATTGGCGAATCGGATCGGATGACGTTGAAGTTCGTGAAGCCGACCCGATAACCCGATGTGAAGCGCGATTCAAATATGGGAGGCACTTGGCCTCCCATATTTTTTCAGTGTGTCTGGGGGTTACTCGTCAGCCGTTGGGTCCATGTCGGGGAACATCACTTCGATAAACCCGAACTTGCTGAAGTCGGTGATCCGCGACGGATACAACCGGCCAATCAGGTGATCGCACTCGTGCTGCACCACCCGCGCATGAAAGCCGTCGGCAGTGCGGACGATCGGCTCACCCTTGGGGTCGAAACCTTCGTAGCGGATCTGCTGGTAACGGTCCACTGCTCCGCGCAGACCGGGTACCGACAGACAACCTTCGTAGCCTTCTTCCAGCACTGGGCTGAGCGGCGTGATCAACGGATTGATCAGGATAGTCTGCGGCACCGGCGGCGCGTCCGGGTAGCGCTCGCTGGCCTCAAATCCAAAGATCACCAGTTGCAGGTCGACGCCAATCTGTGGCGCCGCCAGACCTACACCGCCGACGTGCTCCATGGTCTGGAACATGTCGTCGATCAATTGCCACAGCTCGGGGCTGTCGAACATCTCCGGCGGAACCGGTGGCGCGATACGCAGCAGGCGCTCATCGCCCATTTTCAGGATTTCACGAATCATTGATCAGGCTCAACGGGGGTGGGCTTGGAGTGGTCACGGCCTAGGCCTGAGACGTGCTGTTTTTCATCGGTGTGGCCGGGTTCATCGAACTCTTTTTCACCGGGATCTTTACCCTCGGCCGACATGTGTTCGATCACGGCATTCATCTCCGCGCCGAGCAGCAGCACGGCAGCGGAAATATAGAAGTACAAAAGCAGGACGATGATCGCACCGATACTGCCATACATGGCGTTGTAGTCGGCGAAGGTTTTGACGTAGTAGCCAAACCCCAGGGAGGCCACGATCCACACCACCACTGCGAGCACCGAGCCTGGGGTGATAAAGCGGAATTTCTGCTCGACGTCAGGCATCACGTAGTACATCAACGCCACGGCAAACATCAGCAAAATCACGATCAGCGGCCAGCGCAGGATGGTCCACAAGGTGACCACGAACTCCTGCATGCCGATCTGCCCCGCCACCCATTCCATCACTTGGGGGCCGAGCACCATCAACGCCGCAGCGGCCAACAGCATGCCGGCGATACCAATGGTGTAGAAAATCGACAGCGGAAAACGCTTCCAAATCGGCCGGCCTTCCACCACGTCGTAGGCTGCGTTCATGGCGCTCATCATCAACCGTACACCAGCCGAAGCGGTCCACAGCGCAATCACGATACCCACCGACAGCAGGCCACCCTTGGACTGCTGCAACTGGTCGATCACCGGGTTGACCTGCTCCAAAGCCTGGGGCGGCAACACCAGTTCCGACTGCAGGCGCAGCCAGGTAAAGAAGTCAGGCAGGTGCAGGAAACCGATCAGGGCAATCAGGAACAGCAGGAAGGGAAACAGCGAGAACAGCATCTGGTAGGCCAATGCAGACGCGTAGGTGGACATCTCGTCGTCGACGAATTCCTTGACGGTGCGTACCAGCACCTTGTGCAGCTTGAGACCATCGAGAACCGGAAAGATCATAGCGTCTCCTTTCGCCGCAAAGAGGGTGAGATCGTGGGCGACTCAGGGGCCGTTTTCTACATCAAAGTAGCCCATATGGCGACTTTGAAACAATTTCGAAAGTTTAGTTGCAATAAGGGATACAAAAACGGCCATCCGTGGATGGCCGCCGGGCTGTACGAATACAGCCAGTGATACAGACTTACTTGGTCGCTTTTTTGACCGCATCTTTGGTATCGCCGACTGCTTTCTGCACTTCGCCTTTCTTTTCCTGAATCACACCTTCAGCTTGAAGCTTGTCGTTGCCGGTCACTTTGCCGACGCCTTGCTTGATGTTGCCGACCGCTTCGTTTGCCAAGCCTTTTGCCTTGTCCGATGTGCTGCTCATGGTATTTCTCCGAAAGAACAATCAAGGGTTTTGGTGATTACACAGAGATTGACCAGAGGCCGTTCGGCAGAGTTTCAATTATTTTCAGCGGGCATTTCGTCCAAAACGGCAGGTTTGACTTTATGTTTGGCGGCCAACCCACGAGAATGCGCGGCACATTCAGGCTATAACGCTGAATAACAGATCCCGTAGGAAGGTTATGAAACTCAATAAAGCACAGGCCATCGCCCGTAGAAACCAGGAACTGGGCGGTGCCGTACTCGGCGTCAACAACTGCCATTTCACCGACCTGGACCGCAAGCGCAATATCTGGTGGTTCGACCTGCCGCTGGGCCGTATTGCGGTGGGCCATTACGAGTGGATTCACTTGTTGATGCACAACGCCGAGACGGACCAGTTGCTGCACCTGAAGGTGCCGACGGCGTTCCTGCGCGAGCATATCGAAGGTCTGGTGGTGCGCAATTCGGGCAAGCGCAAGCCCGAGATTACGTTGGAATTGAGCGCGGACAAGGATTCGTTCCTTAAAGACGTACGCCCAGCAGGCGCTAACGTGAGCTTCGCGCATTTCGCCCTGTAAGCACCGGATTTAAAGGTGGAAGGCGCGGTGCGACGATATGACTTGCTCTCGATAGCAGAGTGTCAGTCACTGAATCTGGTGACTGATCCCCCCTATCGGAGGCAAGTCGAATCGTCGCACCGCCCATCCCACACTGGATTGGATTGCATTCCAATCCAGTCATTAAAAAACCCGCATCGGCGGGTTTTTTATCGGCTTACTTTTTCAGGCCCAGCTTCTTCAACTCTTCATCACGCAATTCACGACGCAGGATCTTACCCACGTTGGTGGTCGGCAATGCGTCGCGGAACTCGACAGCCTTGGGCACCTTGTAGGCGGTGACGTTGGCGCGCATATGCTCCATCACCTGATCCTTGGTGAGGGTGGCGCCCGGCTTGACCACGATGAAAAGCTTGATGATCTCCCCCGATTTCTCGTCCGGCACGCCGATGGCCGCGCATTGCAGCACACCTGGCAGCCCTGCCAGTACGTCTTCCAGCTCATTGGGGTACACGTTGAAACCTGAGACCAGGATCATGTCCTTCTTGCGGTCGACAATACGCATGTAGCCGTCCGGCTGGATGATCGCGATGTCGCCGGTCTTCAGCCAGCCTTCGCTGTCGAGCATCTCGTCGGTGGCGTCCTGGCGCTGCCAATAGCCCTTCATCACCTGCGGGCCCTTGACGCACAGCTCGCCAGTTTCGCCCAGCGCCAACTCGGTGCCGTCATCGGCAATGACTTTGCACACTGTGGACGGCACCGGAATGCCGATGGTGCCGATCTGGATGTGCTGGATCGGGTTCACAGTGGCTACCGGGCTGGTTTCGGTCATGCCGTAACCTTCGCAGATGCCACACCCGGTCACGGCCTTCCAACGCTCGGCGGCCGCCAGTTGCAGGGCCATGCCGCCCGACAGGGTGACCTTGAGTGCAGAGAAGTCCAGCTTGCGGAAGCCTTCGTTATTGCACAGCGCCACGAACAAGGTGTTGAGACCGACAAAGCCGCTGAACTTCCACTTCGACAGTTCCTTGACCATTGCCGGCAAGTCACGCGGATTGCTGATCAGGATGTTGTGGTTGCCGATCAGCATCATCGCCATGCAATGAAAGGTGAAGGCATAGATGTGGTACAGCGGCAGCGGCGTGATCAGGATCTCGCAGCCTTCATTGAGGTTGGAGCCCATCAGCGCCTTGCACTGCAACATATTGGCAACGAGGTTGCGATGGGTGAGCATCGCGCCCTTCGCCACGCCGGTGGTGCCGCCGGTGTATTGCAACACGGCCACGTCACTGCTCGCCGGGTTGACGTCGTTGACTGGTTGGCCGTTGCCCTTGGCGAGTACGTCGTTGAACTTGATCGCCTGTGGCAAGTGGTAGGCCGGGACCATTTTCTTAACGTACTTGATGACGCTGTTGATCAGCAGGCGCTTGAGCGGCGGCAACAGGTCGGCGACTTCGGTGACGATCACATGCTTGACGGCGGTCTTGGGCACGACCTTTTCCGCCAAGTGGGCCATGTTGGCCAGGCAGACCAGGGCCTTGGCACCGGAGTCGTTGAATTGGTGTTCCATTTCCCGCGCGGTGTACAGCGGGTTGGTGTTGACCACGA
>PJQF01000101.1_pt1 | contig 55669 bp, 46 predicted proteins | sample 1503741 | NCBI WGS metagenome assembly PJQF01 (sample SAMN07775949, study PRJNA414020) | Biofilm metagenome, whole genome shotgun sequencing project. | isolation source: biomolecule (vanillin) treated reverse osmosis membrane biofilm | place: India: Nagpur | collected 2017-03-21
ACAAGAAGTATCCGCTTAAGATGCTGCTCGAATCTTGCCAGCGTTACATGGCGACCTTGGGCGAAAAGCGTGTGTTGACCATTGAGTACACCATGCTCAAGGACATCAACGACAAGGTCGAGCACGCGGTCGAGATGATCGAGCTGCTCAAGAACACCCCGTGCAAGATCAACCTGATTCCGTTTAACCCGTTTCCACATTCTGGTTACGAGCGGCCGAGCAACAACGCCATCCGCCGCTTCCAGGATCAACTGCACCAGGCCGGCTACAACGTCACCGTCCGCACCACGCGTGGTGAAGACATTGACGCCGCCTGTGGCCAATTGGTCGGGCAGGTGCTGGATCGCACCCGTCGCAGCGAACGTTATATCGCCGTGCGCGAACTTAACGCCGCCGAAGATTTGCCGCAAATCGCTGTGAATCGAATCTGAGAGAGGATCTCTATGCCCTTGCGCCTTGCGCTGCTTTTACTTTTTACCGGCCTGGTGGCCGGTTGTGTTTCATCGGGCCATGACAGCCCTTTGCAAACTTATAAAGGCCGTGATGAAGCGCGAGTTGCCTATGTGCAATTGGGCCTGGGGTATCTGCGCCAAGGCATGAGCGAGCAGGCCAAGGTGCCGTTGAAAAAGGCGCTGGCGCTGGACAGCGCCGATGCCGACGCGAATGCCGCACTGGCCTTGGTATTCCAGGCTCAGGCCGAGCCCGAACTGGCCGATCAGTATTTCCACAAGGCCTTGGCCGCGCGTCCTGCCGACCCTCGGCTGCTGAACAATTACGGCAGCTTCCTGTTCGAGCAGCAACGTTATGACCAGGCCGCCCGTTATTTCCAACAAGCCAGCGCCGATACTCTCTATCCTGAGCGCTCGCGCGTCTTCGAGAACCTTGGGGTGACCTCGGTGCGTCTTGGCCAGCGCGATAGCGCCCGGCGGCAGCTGGAAAAAGCCCTGCACCTGAACGGTCGTCAGCCACGCGCGTTGCTCGAAATGGCTGAGTTGTCTTACGAAGACAGGCATTATGTGCCGGCACGTGACTATTACGAGCGTTTTAGCCTGCTCAGCGGGCAAAATGCACGTAGTCTATTGCTCGGTGTGCGCCTGGCGACAGTTTATGAAGAACGCGACACGGCCGCACATTTTGGCCAGCAACTCGAACGACTCTATCCCGGTACGCCGGAATATCAGCAATACCTGTCGGAGCAATGATGAAAGCGGCGCACCCGGAAGTTGTAGCAGCTAATCGCGTAAACCCAGGCGAAACCTTGCGTCAGGCCCGCGAAAGCAATGGTTGGTCGCTGGCAGAAGTGGCCCTCAAGCTCAATTTGACCGCCACGTCCCTGGGCAACCTGGAAGCCGGCGCGTTCGACAAGCTGCCTGGGCATACCTTTGCCCGCGGCTATATCCGCGCCTATGCCAAGTTGCTGGGCATTGACCAAACCGTACTGGTTCAAGCGTTCGATCAATTCACCGGCACCGACTCCCAGGGCAGCAATGTGCATGGCCTCGGTCGCATCGAAGAGCCGGTGCGGGTTTCCCACACGATTTTGCGTATTGTCAGCCTCTTGCTGTTGATCGCGGTGATCGGCGGCGGCTTCGTCTGGTGGCAGGACCAAGCCTCCCAGCGCACCAAGGACCTGACCAGCAACGCCCTGGAGCACGTCGAAGTCGAAAGCGCCGACGGCACCACCCAGATTCATCCGCTGGATGAGCCGGAAGACCAGGCTGTTGCTCAAGGGCAGGCCGCGCCAGAAGCGCCGGCCACCACCGAGCAACCTGCACCGGAAGCCACCACGGCACCTGCTGCGACTGCCGTCGTGCCCGCTCCGGCGGTGCCTGCCACTGCGGCGGCCCCGGTGGCCCAGGCACATGCGCCAGCCGCGCCGGCACAGGCTCCAGCAGCCGTTGCACCGGTTGCACCGGCAGCGCCGGCAGTCTCGCCACCTACCACGCCGGTCTTGGCGGCCGGCGATGGGCATATCCAGATTACCTTCATCGCTGACTGCTGGACGCAAGTCACCGATGGCAATGGCAAAGTGCTGTTTAGCGGTTTGAAGCGTAAGGGAGATACGCTTGACCAAGGCGGCAAGCCTCCGTTGACGCTGCGTCTGGGTTATGCCCGTGGCGCGCAAGTGGCCTACAACGGCCAGCCTGTGGACGTGGCGCCGTTCACCAGTGGCGAGACCGCTCGCCTCAAGTTGGGACAATAGTCATGCACGGCGAATCTCCAATCAAACGTCGCGTATCGCGCAAGATCTGGGTCGGCTCGGTGCCGGTGGGTGGTGATGCCCCTATCGCGGTGCAGAGCATGACCAACAGCGACACCAATGATGTCGCCGCCACCGTCGCCCAGATCAACCGTCTGGAAGCGGCCGGTGTCGACATCGTGCGGGTTTCCGTACCGGACATGGACGCTGCCGAAGCATTTGGTCGCATCAAGCAACTGGTCAAGGTGCCGCTGGTTGCCGACATTCACTTCGACTACAAGATCGCATTGCGCGTGGCCGAACTGGGTGTCGACTGCCTGCGCATCAACCCGGGCAACATCGGTCGCGAAGACCGTGTGCGCGCGGTGGTGGATGCGGCGCGTGACCGCGGGATTCCGATCCGTATCGGCGTCAACGCCGGTTCCCTGGAAAAAGACCTGCAAAAAAAATACGGCGAGCCGACCCCGGCGGCGCTGGTTGAATCGGCGCTGCGCCACGTTGAACACCTTGAACGCCTGAATTTCCAGGACTTCAAGGTCAGCGTAAAGGCCTCCGACGTGTTCATGGCGGTAGAAGCCTACCGCCTGCTGGCCAAGGAAATCGTGCAGCCGCTGCACCTGGGTATCACTGAAGCGGGTGGTTTGCGCTCAGGCACAGTGAAATCTGCGGTGGGTCTCGGTATGCTGCTCGCCGAAGGGATTGGCGATACTATCCGTATCTCCCTGGCGGCAGACCCCGTAGAGGAAGTGAAAGTCGGCTACGACATTCTCAAATCCCTGCGTTTGCGTTCCCGTGGCATCAACTTCATTGCCTGCCCGAGTTGCTCGCGGCAGAACTTCGACGTGGTGAAAACCATGAACGACCTGGAGATGCGCCTCGAAGACCTGCTGGTTCCGCTCGATGTTGCGGTGATCGGGTGTGTGGTCAACGGCCCGGGTGAAGCCAAAGAGGCGCATGTAGGCCTGACCGGCGGCACCCCGAACCTGATTTACATCGACGGCAAGCCGTCACAGAAGTTAACGAATGACAATCTGGTGGATGAGCTGGAAAAGCTGATCCGCCAGAAAGCGGCCGAGAAGGTCGCGGCTGACGCAGCGCTGATCGCGCGCGGCTAAGAACGAATTTAAGGATTAGATGTGAGCAAGTCTCTGCAAGCCATTCGTGGCATGAACGACATCCTGCCGGAGCAGACGCCACTGTGGCGCTACTTCGAGAACACGGTCGCGCGCCTGCTGGATAACTACGGTTACAAGCAGATCCGCATGCCGATCGTCGAGTTCACCGAGCTGTTCAAGCGCTCCATCGGTGAAGTGACCGACATCGTCGAAAAAGAGATGTACACCTTTGAAGACCGTAACGGCGACTCCCTGACCTTGCGTCCGGAAGGTACCGCCGCTTGCGTGCGTGCCGTGCTCGAGCATGGCCTCACCGGTGGTGGCCAGCCGCAGAAGTTGTGGTACATCGGCCCGATGTTCCGCCACGAGCGCCCGCAGAAAGGCCGTTATCGCCAGTTCCACCAGATCGGCCTCGAGGTGTTCAACCTCGATGGTCCGGACATCGACGCCGAGCTGATCGTGCTGACCTGGCGCCTGTGGGGCCTGCTCGGCATCCGCGACGCGGTCAAGCTTGAACTCAACAGCCTGGGCACCAGCGAATCCCGGGGTCGCTATCGCGTCGCCCTGGTCGAATACCTGTCTGCACACTTGGACAAATTGGATGAAGACAGCCAGCGCCGTCTGAAAACCAACCCGTTGCGCGTCCTTGATACCAAGAACGCCGAGACCCAGGCCGTACTGGTCGACGCGCCGAAAATGGCCGACTACCTGGACGACGAATCCCGCGTGCACTTCGAGGGTCTCAAGGCTCGCCTGGATGCAGCCGGTATTCCCTACGTGATCAACCCTAAACTGGTTCGTGGCCTCGATTACTACAGCAAGACCGTATTCGAGTGGGTCACCGACAAGCTTGGCGCCCAAGGCACCGTATGTGCCGGTGGTCGCTACGACGGCCTGGTCGAGCAAATGGGCGGCAAGCCGACCACCGGCGTGGGTTTTGCGATGGGTATCGAGCGGCTGATCCTGCTGCTGGAAACCCTGGAGCAGGTCCCGGAAGAAATCTCCCGTCAGGTGGACGTGTACCTCTGCGCCTTTGGCGAGGCCGCCGAACTGGCAGCCCTGGCCCTGAGCGAAAAAGTGCGTGACCAGTTGCCGAACCTGCGCCTGCAGATCAATGCCGGCGCCGGCAGCTTCAAGAGCCAGTTCAAGAAGGCCGACAAGAGCGGTGCGCTGTATGCACTGATCCTGGGCGATGACGAACTGGCCCAGCAAGTGATAGGTTTCAAACCCCTGCGTGGTCAGGGCGAGCAACAGAACATTGCCTTTGATGCGCTCGCCGCGCACTTGGCCACCTGCGTCGTGCAGGGTTGAAGCTGTCGAACAGCCGAATTTAGCGATTAAGGAGTATTGGGGTGTCGAGTACTGATGATGAGCAGATGGCCGAGTTCAAGGACTGGTGGCAGCGTAACGGCAAGCCTCTGGTTACTGGCGGCCTGCTGGCTTTAGTGGTGGTGTTCGGCTGGCAAGCCTGGCACAAGTATCAGGCCAACCAGTCCCAAGGCGCCTCGGTCCTCTATCAGCAATTGCTGGAAACCACCCTGACGCCGAACGGCAAGCCCGATCCTGCCCAAGTGGCGGAGCTGGCCGGCAAGCTGAAAAGCGAGTTCGGCGGTAGCACTTACGCCCAGTACGGCAGCCTGTTCGTCGCGAAAGTCGCGGTCGACACCGGCAAGCTGGACGACGCAGCCACTGAGCTGAAGGCCATCGCCGACAAGCCGACGAACCCGACCCTGGGTGAAATCGCACGTCAGCGCCTGGCTCAGGTATTGGCGGCACAGAACAAGGCTGACGAAGCACTCAAACTGCTCGACGGCGATGCTGACAAGGCATTCGTGGCCACTCGCGAAGAGCTCAAGGGCGACCTGTTGGTCCAATTGGGTCGTACCGACGAAGCCTATGCTGCGTACCAAAAAGCCAAGGCGGCGCTGTCTGATGAAGCGGCGGTCGGTGGCTTACAAATCAAGCTCGACGACTTGGCCAAAGGGGATGCGTGACGTGATCCGTTGGAAACATGCAGCATTGCTGGCTCTGGCCGTTCTGGCCGCGGGTTGCAGCAGCAACAGTAAAAAAGAACTGCCTCCTGCCGAGCTGACCAGCTTCAAGGAAGAAGTGGTCCTGCAAAAGCAGTGGAGCCGCTCCGTGGGTGATGGTCAGGGCGACCTGTACAACCTGTTGCAGCCGGCAATCGACGGCGACAACATTGTGGCCACTGACTCCACCGGCGTGATCATTGCCATGGATCGCATGAATGGCGACGTCAAGTGGAAGAAAGACCTCGAGCTGCCGGTTTCCGGTGGTGTGGGCGTCGGCTACGGCATGGTGCTGGTGGGTACGCTCAAGGGCGACGTGGTTGCTCTGGACTCCGCATCGGGTGAAGAGAAATGGCGCGCTCGCGTGACCAGTGAAGTGCTCTCCGCGCCTGCCACCAACGGCGATATCGTCGTGGTGCAAACCCAGGACGACCGTGTGATTGGCCTGGATGCCGCCACCGGCAACCAGCGCTGGTTGTACGACAGCACCCCAGCGGTGTTGACCCTGCGCGGCACCAGTGGTCCGATTGTGACCAACAACCTGGCCATTGCAGGCCTGTCGACCGGTAAAGTGGTCGCCCTGGATACCCAGAACGGCGTGCCGGCCTGGGAAACCCGTGTGGCAATCCCTCAGGGTCGTTCCGAGCTGGATCGCGTGGTGGACATCGACGGCGGCTTGCTGCTGTCGGGCGAAACCATCTACGTCGCCACCTACCAGGGCCGCGTTGCGGCGCTGGACCTGCAAAGCGGCCGCATCAACTGGCAGCGTGATGCTTCCAGCTATGCGGGTGTCGCCCAAGGGTTTGGCAGCGTCTACGTAAGCCTGGCGTCTGGCACCGTTGAAAGTGTCGACGAGCGTTCCACCACTGCATTGTGGAGCAACGACTCTCTGGCCCGCCGTCAACTGTCGGCACCGGAAGTGTTCTCCAGCTACGTAGCGGTAGGTGACTTCGAAGGTTACCTGCATCTGCTGAGCCAGGTGGACGGTCGTTTTGTCGGCCGCGAACGTATCGACAGCGACGGCCTGCGTGCCCGTCCGCTGGTTGTGGGTAACATGCTTTACGTGTTTGGCAACAGCGGCAAGCTGGAAGCCCTGACCATCAAGTAAAGAACCATGCTTGGGGTAAAACCCAGGCGGCCCCGCTTCGGCGGGGCATGCGGCATTTGAATATGCTGCCCCGAGCACCAGCCGCTGCCTTGCAGCGGCTTTTGTATTTTCTGAAATAACGAAGTGGAGAGCCGCATGGTTCCCGTAATCGCCCTGGTGGGCCGACCTAACGTCGGCAAGTCCACCTTGTTCAACCGCCTGACCAGGACTCGCGACGCTATTGTCGGCGACTTGTCCGGTCTGACCCGTGATCGCCAATACGGTGAGGCAAAGTGGCAAGGGCGCTCCTACATTATTGTCGACACCGGTGGTATCTCCGGTGACGAGCATGGCATGGACGAAAAGATGGCCGAGCAGTCGCTGCTGGCCATTGAAGAAGCCGATGTCGTGTTGTTCCTGGTGGACGCCCGTGCGGGCTACACCGCTGCCGACCAGATGATTGGCGAGCACCTGCGCAAGCGCAACAAGCGGTCCTATTTGGTCGCCAACAAGATCGATAACATCGATCCTGAGGCTGCCCGTGCCGAGTTCAGCCCGATGGGCCTGGGCGACGCGATTCCGGTCGCCGGTGCGCACGGTCGCGGCATCACCCAGATGCTGGAAATCGCCTTGCGCGACTTCCCCAAGGATGACGACGAAGAAGAAGAGGGCGAAGCAGAGATCGTCGCCGAAGGTGAGGAAGCCAAGCGCATTCCTGGCCCGAGCGAAAAAGACGGTATCAAGATCGCCATCATTGGTCGCCCGAACGTCGGCAAGTCGACGCTGGTTAACCGCATGCTCGGTGAAGACCGAGTCATCGTGTATGACCAACCCGGCACCACCCGTGACAGTATCTACATCCCGTTCGAGCGTAACGACGAGAAGTACACGCTGATCGACACCGCCGGTGTGCGCAAGCGCGGCAAGATCCACGAGGAAGTTGAAAAGTTCTCGGTGGTCAAAACCCTGCAGGCGATCAAAGACGCCAACGTGGTGATCTTCGTGATGGACGCCCGCGAAGGCGTGGTGGACCACGACCTCAACTTGCTGGGCTTTGCCCTGGAAGCCGGTCGCGCCCTGGTGATCGCAATCAACAAGTGGGACGGCATGACGCCGAGCGAGCGCGATTTCGTCAAGATCGAGCTGCAGCGCCGCCTGTTCTTCGTCGAGTTCGCCGATATTCACTTTATCTCGGCATTGCACGGTACTGGCGTGGGTAACCTGTACGCTTCCGTACAGAATTCTTTCAAGTCCGCAGTCACCCGCTGGCCGACCAATCGTCTCACCCAGATCCTGGAAGATGCGGTGGGCGAGCATGCGCCGCCGATGGTCAACAACCGCCGGATCAAACTGCGTTACGCCCACTTGGGTGGTGCCAACCCGCCGATTATCGTGATTCACGGTAACCAGATCGAGAAGGTGCCAAAGTCCTATGTGCGTTACCTGGAAAACACCTACCGCCGTGTCTTGAAACTGGTCGGTACGCCGATCCGTATCGAGTTCAAGGGTGGCGAGAACCCATACGAGGGCAACAAGAACACCTTGACTGACCGTCAGGTGAACAAGAAGCGTCGTTTGATGACTCACCACAAAAAGGCTGACAAGAAGCGCCGCGACAAGAAATAACCGCCGCTTCACGTTGTAGGCTGCACGCTGCAAGAGAGGGCTCCTATGGAGCCCTTTTTTGTGCCTGGCGGTTTGTGCCTTGACCCCACGCGGCCGGCAGCTTAAAACTTGGGGCTCACCTGCAGGGGCCTCCGATGATCACCAGCAAGCTGCCGAATGTCGGCACGACCATTTTCACCACCATGTCGCAACTCGCTGCCGAAACCGGCGCGCTCAACCTGTCCCAGGGCTTTCCTGATTTCAATGGCCCGAAGGCGTTGCTTGATGCGGTGGGCAAACACGTTGCCAGTGGGCATAACCAATATTCACCGATGACCGGCTTGCCGGCCCTGCGTCAGCAAGTGGCGGCCAAGATCGCCCGCAGCTATGGCGCCGCGGTCAACCCCGACAGTGAAGTGACCATCACGCCGGGCGCCACGGCAGCAATTTTCTGCGCAATTCAGGCGGTGATTCGCAGCGGCGATGAGGTCATTGTGTTCGACCCCAGCTATGACAGTTATGAGCCCTCGGTTGAGTTGGCCGGTGGTCGCTGCGTGCACGTGCAACTGAGCCTGCAAGGCTTCGCCCTGGACTTTGAGAAGCTCAAGGCTGCGCTCTCGCCGCGTACGCGCATGATCATCCTTAATTCCCCGCACAACCCCACCGGTGCGCTGATCAGCCGCGCCGAACTGGATCAATTGGCTGAACTGATCCGCGACCGTGATATCTACCTGGTCAGCGATGAAGTCTATGAACACCTGGTGTTCGACGGCCTGCACCATGTCAGCGTGCTGGCCCACCCAGAGCTTTATCAGCGGGCGTTTGTGGTCAGTTCCTTCGGCAAGACTTACCACGTCACCGGCTGGAAAACCGGTTATGTGGTTGCGCCTCCAGCGCTTACCGCTGAACTGCGCAAGGTGCATCAATATGTCAACTTCTGCGGCGTGACGCCTTTGCAGTACGCTTTGGCTGACTTCATGGCCGAACACCCGGAACACGTCGAAGAGCTGCCGGCTTTTTACCAGGCCAAGCGTGATCTGTTCTGCGACTTGCTGGCGCCGTCGCGTTTCAGCTTTACCCGGGTTACCGGCACCTACTTCCAACTGGTGGATTACGCACAGATTCGTCCGGACCTGGATGACGTTGCCATGTCACTGTGGATGACCCGCGAGCACGGCGTGGCGACGATTCCGGTGTCGGTGTTTTATCAGCACCCACCCGAAGGCCAGCGCCTGGTGCGCCTGTGTTTCGCCAAACGCGAGGAGACGCTGCAGCACGCGGCGGAAAAACTATGCGTGATCTGAGTGCATTACCCGACCTGAATATCGCCTTGGTCCAGACCAGTCTGGTATGGCATGACCGTCAGGCCAACCTTGAACATTTTGAGTTGCTACTGGAACAGGCCAAGGGCGCCGATCTGATTGTGTTGCCGGAGATGTTTACCACCGGTTTCTCAATGGAGTCGCACACCCTTGCAGAACGGGAAAACGGCCCGACCCAGCACTGGCTCCAGGCGCAGGCGGCGAAATATAAGGCGGTGATCACGGGTAGCGTGATCATCCAGGCCGCCGACGGCAGCCACCGCAACCGCCTGTTATGGGCGCGGCCGGATGGCGAGGTGCTGCATTACGACAAGCGCCACCTGTTCCGCATGGCGGGCGAACACGACCATTACACGCCGGGCGAGCGTCAGGTGCTGTTTGAGTTGAAGGGCTGGCGTATTCGTCCGCTGATTTGCTACGACCTGCGTTTCCCGGTGTGGAGTCGAGATGCGCAGGACACGGATTTGCTGCTGTATACCGCCAACTGGCCGGGTGCGCGACGCCAGCATTGGAATCGGCTGTTACCGGCGCGAGCCATCGAGAACCTGTGCTACGTAGCGGCCGTGAATCGGGTGGGTACCGATGGCAAAGGTTTTGCCTACACCGGGGACAGTCAGGTCCTGGATTTTCAGGGTGAGACGCTGCTGAGCGCAGGGGAGGCGGACGGGGTGTTTCAGGTGTGCCTGAATGCTGCGGAGTTGGCGGCGTATCGCACCAAGTTTCCGGCGAATCTCGACGCTGATATTTTTGAGTTTGTCTGACAGACCGCTTTCGCGAGCAAGCCCGCTCCCACATTTTGATTTGTGAACACAGTCAAATGTGCGAGCCGGGCTTGCCCGCGATGAGGCCCTCACAGGCAGCGCATTTTCAAGGTTCAACAAAAAGGCCCCTGAGTTCTCACTCAGGGGCCTTTGCAGTTCAGCGGTAAGGCTTACGCCGCTTTCGCTTCCAACTGGCTCAACGAACGGTTCAGGGCGCTGAACACCGCTTTAAAGCTGGCTGTAGTGATGTTTTCATCAATCCCCACGCCGTGCACCGGGCGCTCGCCATTCACACGCAGTTCGATGTAGGCCGCGGCTTTGGCATTGGTGCCGGCGCCGATGGCGTGTTCGTTGTAGTCCATGATCTCGACCTTGATCGGCAGCGCGGCAACCAGCGCTTCGAGGGTGCCGTAGCCCTTGCCGTGCCAGCGCAGGTTGGTTTCGCCCTGGCCTTTGCCCGAGACTTCCACTTCCACCGTGCTGTTGCCGTTCTCTTCCTGCAGGCGATGGCTGACCAGCGCATACGGCGTGTTGGCTTGCAGGTATTCACGCTGCAACAAGGCGTAGATCTGTGGTGCGGTCATTTCCAGGCCGACGCGATCGGTCTCAGCCTGTACCACTTGGCTGAATTCGATCTGCATGCGGCGCGGCAAGCTGATGTCGTATTCCTGCTCCAGCAGGTAGGCGATGCCGCCTTTGCCGGACTGGCTGTTCACACGAATCACTGCTTCGTAGCTGCGACCGATATCGGCCGGGTCGATCGGCAAGTACGGTACTTCCCACAGTGCGTCGGCTTTCTGTTGGGTGAAACCCTTGCGGATCGCATCCTGGTGGGAGCCGGAGAACGCGGTGTGTACCAGATCGCCCACGTACGGGTGGCGCGGGTGTACCTGGATCTGGTTGCACTCCTCGACGACTTTGCGCACGCCGTCGATGTCGGAGAAGTCCAGTTGCGGGTCGAGGCCCTGGGTGTACATGTTCAAGGCCACGGTGACCAGGTCGACGTTGCCGGTACGCTCGCCGTTGCCAAACAGGCAGCCTTCGACACGGTCGGCGCCGGCCATCAGGCCCAGCTCGGTGGCGGCCACGCCGGTGCCACGGTCGTTGTGGGTGTGCAGGCTGATGATCACGCTGTCACGGCGGTTGATATGGCGGCCGAACCACTCGATCTGATCGGCATAGATGTTAGGCGTGGCGCACTCCACGGTGGCTGGCAGGTTGAGGATCATCTTGTGCTCAGGCGTCGGGTTCCACACCTCGATCACCGCGTCACACACTTCCTTGGCGAACTCCAGTTCAGTGGCACTGAAGGTCTCTGGGGAATACTCGAAGGTCCACTGGGTTTCCGGCTGCTGGGCAGCGTATTTGACGAACAGCTTGGCCGCATTGACTGCGATGGCCTTGATGCCGTCCTTGTCCTGGTTGAACACGATGCGGCGGAACGACGGCGAGGTCGCGTTGTACAAGTGCACGATGGCTTTCTTCGCGCCACGCAGCGATTCGAAGGTGCGTGCGATCAAGTCTTCACGGCCCTGGGTCAGCACCTGGATAGTGGTGTCCTCGGGGATGTGGTTGTCTTCGATCAGGGTGCGCACGAAGTCGAAGTCGGTTTGCGAAGCGGCCGGGAACGAGGCCTCGATTTCCTTCACGCCGACGGCGACCAGCGTCTTCCAGAAGCGCAGCTTTTTCACCGCGTCCATCGGCTCGATCAGCGACTGGTTGCCATCACGCAGGTCGGAACTGCACCAGATCGGCGCTTCGGTGATGGTTTTCGACGGCCAGGTGCGGTCGGGGATATCGATGGTCGGGAAGGCACGGTACTTCGAAGACGGGTCTTTGAGCATGCTCATCGGAAAATCCTTTGTGGTAAGGGCCGAGAAAAGGCGGCCTGCCGTAAATCTGTTATTGGGGGCGAAGCTGGGGACGAGGCAGAACGATTCAGCCTGGCAGTCGTGCGCTGACGAGGCACAGGCTGCGGTGCTGGCGGAGCTGAATGAGGGTGTGAGAGGTTTTCATAAGCTCAACCCTAACCGCCGGGGTGAAAGATGGCAAGCAGTCGAGAAAAATTGAGAGAAGTTCTCTAATCTGGCGATAGGGCGAGATTTTATGGCGATTCTAGAGGTGAGTGTTGCTTTTAATTGCGTGGCTTCTATCGGGTGCGCAATTGTGCTGGCAGGCCTGGCGCCATCGCGGGCAAGCCCGGCTCCCACAGGTAAACGCGATTCTCGGTGGGAGCCGGGGTTGCCCGCGATGAGGCCGGTATGCGCACTATTTACATCAGGGCTGGAACGCGCCGATAAAGATCGCCGGGTCGACCCGTGCTTCGTTTAGGCTGATGTTCCAGTGCAGGTGAGGCCCGGTCGCTCGGCCGGTTGAGCCAACCTTGCCGACCACGTCACCCCGTGCCAGCGCTTGGCCGGTCTTCACATCGATCTTCGATAAATGGCAGAACATGCTGATAAAGCCCTGGCCGTGATCAACGAAGACGGTATTGCCATTAAAGAAGTAGTTGCCGGTGAGAATGACTTTGCCCGCAGCCGGTGACTTGATCGGCGTGCCGGTGGGCACTGCGAAGTCAAGCCCGGCGTGGGGATTGCGCTCTTCTCCATTGAAGAAACGGCGTACGCCGAACTTGCTGGAGAGTGGGCCATTGACGGGTTTGTCCAGCAGCAGGTTGCTCGGCGTGTTGGGGCTGAACGTGCGATAGGCGCCCAGCTGTAAAGGGATCTCGCTTTCGATGCGTTTGACGTCCGCAGGGTTCGGGTTGACTTGGCGTTTGTTCTTCAGGGTGATGCGTTGTTCGGGGTACTTCTTGTAGCCGACGACAAACGGCAAGGTTTGGCCGCCACTGCTGATGCGTTCGTTGCCCGGTTTGACGGTCAATGGAATGCCGACAATCGCCAGCCACGTGTCCTGTTCCTTCACCACCAATACCGGTTTGCCCTGATAGGTGGCTTTCGGGGCCGCAAGCGAGGCGCCCAGGTCAACCACCGCGACGCCACCGGGCACCGGCTTGTTCAGCAGCCGGGTGATGTAGCTGTCGGCATGGGCGGTGAAGGTGAGGCACAACAGCATCAACAAGCTCAATAAACGTGGCATCAATCAATCCAGTAATGAAAGGGTGACGGGCGTCAGGTGGTTATCTTCCACCCGCACCTGCAGTTGGCCTTCACCGAGGCGTGCGGTCAGGCGCTGGCCGGTATGGGTTTGCGCGGCGTTGCGGATCGCCTGGCCACGCTCGTCGAGCAGGATGCTGTAACCCCGGCCGAGAGTCGCCAGCGGGCTGACCACTTGCAGCGTCTGCACCTGGCTTTGCAGTTGCAGACGGCGCGCCTTGAGGCCTTCGCGCATGGCGCGGGGCAGGCGTTCGGCGAGGCTGTCCAGGCGTTGGCGCAGCAGGGCCAACTGGCGGCCGGGGTGTTGGCCGGCGAGGCGGGTTTCCAGGCGGATCAAGCGTTCGCGACGGGTATTGAGGCTGCGCTCGAAGGCGCGACGCATGCGCATGTCCAGGTCGTCGAGGCGCTGGGCCTGTTGGCGCAGGCGTTCGCCCGGGTGGCGCAGGCGCCGAGCCATGCCCTCAAGGCGCAGGCGGTCGTGGCTCAGGCGATTGCGCATCAGCATCACCAGCCGGCGGTGCAGGTTTTCGACCTGGCGCACCAGGTGGCTGGCGTCGGGTGCGAGCAATTCGGCGGCAGCGGAAGGGGTCGGCGCGCGCACGTCGGCGACGAAGTCGCAGATCGACACATCGGTCTCATGGCCGACGGCACTGACGATCGGCGTCACGCAGGCATCCACGGCACGCGCCACGGCTTCTTCGTTGAAGCACCACAGGTCTTCCAGCGAACCACCGCCACGGGCCAGGATCAGCGCATCGAAGCCTCGCGCATCGGCCAGCTTGAGGGCGCGCACAATCTGCGACACGGCTTCGCGGCCTTGTACCGCCGTAGGGATCAGTGTCAGTTCAACGTTCGGCGCCCTGCGGCCAAACACGCTGATGATGTCGCGGATTACCGCGCCGGTCGGCGAACTGATAATGCCGATGCGCCGCGGGTGCGCCGGCAACGGCACCTTGCGTTCGGCGCTGAACAGGCCTTCGGCACTGAGTTTTTCCTTCAGCGCATCAAAGGCCAGGCGCAGCGCACCATCGCCGGCAGGCTCCACGGTGTCGAGGATCAACTGGTAGTCGCCACGGCCCTCGAACAGCGAGACCTTGCCGCGCACCTTGACCGCCAGGCCGTCCTTCAATGCCTGGCGCACCCTGGCGGCATTGTTGCGAAACAACGCGCAACGCACCTGGGCGCCGCTGTCCTTGAGGGTGAAATACACGTGGCCGGAGGCCGGGCGGGCGAGGTTGGAGATCTCGCCTTCGACCCAGATATTGGTGAACACGTCTTCCAGCAACACCCGCGCGCGGCCGTTGAGCTGGCTGACAGTCAGGACTTCGCGGTCCAGGCCCAGACGGGCAAAAGGATCTTTAATCATGGGCGGCAGTTTATAGGCATTCGTGCAAGGTTTGGCAGAATTGCTCGACCAGCGCGCTCGGCGTTTGCGCGCAGGCCAGCGCCACGGTACTGAGGCAGTCCGGGTCGGCCAGGGGCAAAAAGTGCACGTTGGCGGGGGCGATGGCCTGCATGGATTTTGGTAACAAGGCAATGCCGAAGCCGGCCTGGATGAATTGCAGCTGGGTGGTCTTGCGCGACATCACCCGCGCAGCCTTGGGGAAAAAGCCGGCACGCATACACAATTCGGCTGACAGGTAACTCAGGCCGCCGCGTTGGGGGTGAGGGACAGAGATAAACGCTTCGTCCCTGAGCTGCACCAATTCCACCGGCGTGTCGCGGCGCGCCAACGGGTGATCCGGCGGCACCGCGAGCAACAGCTGTTCGCTATATAAAGGCGTCACACGCACACCTTCGCGCTGGCGCAACACCGGCAAGCGCAATAGCCCGACGTCCAGGCGACCGTCGGCAATGTCCTCCAGCTGTGCTTCAGAGGACAGTTTGACGATATCCATCGACACGCCGGGGCAGCGCGCCAGCCAGGTGCTGATGCCTTGCAGCAATGGCCCGCTCATCGGCACGGTACTCGAATGGCTCAGGCGTAACGTGCCAAGTTGACCCTTACCCACCTGCGTCGCCATTTCACCGGCTTTGAGCAACTCGCTCAGCAGGTTGCGCGCCCGAGGGTAGAAGGCTTCACCGGCCGCCGTCAGCCGAGGGTGGCGCGCGGTGCGTTCGAACAAGGGGGTTTGCAGCTGGGCTTCCAGCTCCTTGATCTGTCGGCTCAGGGCTGATTGCGCCACGAACAGGCGCTCGGCCGCAGCGCTGAAGCTGCCGCTGTCGGCGATTTCGACGAAGTAGCGCAGTTGGCGAGTGGAGATCACACGTCATGCCTTTTCGAGATGGGTGGAGGGCTTTGAAGATATTAGTCGCAACACTCGACGATGGCTAAAGTGGTGGCCTTCTCTTTACAAGGACGTGCCCATGAGCCCGGTTGAGCTGATGAGTGAGTGGTCGTTTGGCGGTGTTGATTGGCTGGTGATCGGCCTCGGCGTGGTGGTGGCCTACGTCGTGTTTGGTATCGCCGGGTTTGGCACGGCGCTGGTGGCGGGGCCGATCCTGATCGTGTTTATGCCACTGTCGAAGATCATTCCGCTGCTGGTGCTGCTGGATTTTGTCGCCGCCTTTGGCAACCTGCTGCAATCGCGGCGAGATGTAAACAAGCCCGAGCTGCTGCGGTTACTGCCGTGCATGGCAATCGGTTGCACGCTAGGCGTGATCTTTTTGCTCAACTTGCATTCGGATCTGTTGCTGCTGCTGATGGGCTTGTTTATCAGCGTCTATGCGATCTACAGCTTGTCGGTGAAGGCGCGGCCCACACAACTTTCCAAAGGTTGGTCGATTCCCATGGGCACCGTCGGCGGGCTGTTTGGTGCGTTGTTTGGCAGTGGCGGCTTTTTATATGCGATCTACCTGAACAGCCGTTTACCCAAAGACGCGGCGCGCGCCACGCAAAGTGCGCTGATCAGTTGCAGCACGGTGGTGCGCCTGAGCCTGTTTCTGATTGCCGGGGTGTATGCTGACGTGCCGCTGTTGATATTGGCGCTGTGCCTGTTGCCGGCGATGGCGCTGGGGCTGTGGTGCGGGCGCCGGCTGACGATGCGCATGTCCCGTGAAGCCTTTGTAAGGCTGGTGACGTGGCTGGTGTTGGCCAGTGGCATTGCGTTGATCGGGCGGTACTTGAGCACTTGACCTGTGTGGGGCAGGGATTAAGCTGCCAGCCTTCAGGGCCTCATCGCGGGCAAGCCCGGCGCCCACATTTTTGATTTGTGAACGCAGTCAAATGTGGGAGCGGGCTTGCCCGCGATGAGGCCAGTAGCCACACCGCAGGACTCTCATGAACTCGCAAAGTATCCTTGTCCCGAAAATCTCCACCTTGCCCGTCCACGAACCCCGCGCGCGGGCGATTGTGCGCTGGTTGGTGCGCAAGAACATCATCAAGGAAGAACTGACCACCTGTGGCCGCACCGGTAACCGCATGGCTTACGCCCTGGCCGATGGCGCCCGCGCCGTGGTGCTGCACCCCGAAGCGCTGCCGTTCAACGAGCCGATCAACGGCCTCGAGATCATCTACAAGCGCTGCATCTATACCCCGGCCAAAGGCTTTCTCGAAGAGGCCGGCTGCCCGGAATGCCTCAAGGAAGTCGGCGAGGCGCTGTTCGAAAGCCTGGAAGACTGGATGCCCGGTCACACCGACAATTTCACCTGCCCGCTGTGTGGGCATGAAGATGACATCAACGGGTTTCTGTTCCTGCAGGAATGCGGGTTTTCCAACCTGGGATTCATTTTCAACAACTGGGCGGAGGCGGGGTTCAAGCAGAGCTTTATCGACGAATTTGCCGATTGGTTGGACCAGAAGATGAGTTGGGTCAAAGTCGAGCTTTAATCCATCTATCAGTATTACCAAGTTTGTCAGAGTTTTACATTGAGCCTGACGGGGTGCATGTATATAATGGCGCGCTTCCATTTTCCCGCTCGGGAGCCCCCGCGATGCTGCGTATCAGCCAAGAAGCTCTGACATTCGACGACATTCTCCTAGTGCCCGGTTATTCCGAGGTACTTCCTAACGAAGTCAGTCTCAAGACCCGCCTAACCCGTGGCATCGAGCTGAATATTCCCCTGGTTTCTGCTGCCATGGACACCGTCACCGAAGCCCGTTTGGCAATTGCCATGGCTCAGGAAGGCGGCATCGGCATCATCCACAAGAACATGACCATCGAGCAGCAAGCTGCCGAAGTGCGCAAGGTCAAGCGTTACGAAGCCGGTGTGGTGAAAGATCCGATCACCATCGAAGCCGACGCCACCGTCCGTGACCTGTTCGACCTGACCCGCCTGCACAACATCTCCGGCGTTCCGGTGCTGCACGATGGCGACCTGGTCGGCATCGTCACTTCCCGTGACGTGCGTTTCGAGAACCGCCTTGAAGTCACCGTCCGCGAAGTGATGACGCCTAAAGAGCGTCTCGTCACGGTCAAGGAAGGCGCCGACAAGAACGATGTGCGCGAGTTGCTGCACAAGCACCGTATCGAACGCGTGCTGATCGTCGATGACAAATTTGCCCTCAAAGGCATGATGACCGTCAACGACATCGAAAAAGCCAAGGCCTACCCGCTGGCCAGCAAGGATGACCAAGGTCGTCTGCGTGTTGGCGCGGCAGTCGGCACCGGTAAAGACACCGGTGACCGCGTTGCGGCCCTGGTCGCTGCCGGTGTTGACGTGGTGGTGGTCGACACTGCCCACGGTCACTCCAAAGGCGTGATCGACCGCGTTCGCTGGGTCAAACAGAATTTCCCTGACGTGCAGGTGATCGGCGGCAACATCGCCACCGGCGCAGCCGCCAAGGCCCTGGCCGAAGCTGGCGCCGATGCGGTCAAGGTCGGTATCGGGCCTGGTTCGATCTGCACCACGCGTATCGTCGCCGGTGTGGGCGTGCCGCAAATCAGCGCTATCGCCAACGTCGCCGCTGCCCTTGAAGGCACTGGCGTTCCGTTGATCGCGGACGGCGGCATCCGTTTCTCCGGTGACCTGTCCAAGGCCATCGTTGCCGGTGCCTCCTGCGTGATGATGGGCTCGATGTTCGCCGGTACTGAAGAAGCGCCGGGCGAGATCGAACTGTTCCAGGGCCGTTCGTACAAGGCTTACCGCGGCATGGGTTCGCTGGGCGCCATGTCCCAGGCGCAAGGCTCTTCCGACCGCTACTTCCAGGACTCCTCGGCAGGCGCCGAGAAGCTCGTTCCGGAAGGCATCGAAGGCCGTGTGCCTTACAAGGGCACCCTCAGCGCGATCATCCATCAACTGATGGGCGGCCTGCGTTCCTCGATGGGCTACACCGGCAGCGCCAACATCGAAGAAATGCGCACCAAGCCAGAGTTCGTGCGGATTACCGGCGCCGGCATGGCTGAATCCCATGTCCACGACGTGCAGATCACCAAGGAAGCGCCAAACTACCGCGTAGGTTGATGCTTTCAGCAAAATGTTAAGTAACCGGGGCTGTTTTATTCAGCCCCGAGTTGTTTCTGATTTTCTTCACCGAATTGCATAGACGAGACTGACCCTATGGCCCTCGACATTCACGCCCACCGCATCCTGATCCTCGACTTCGGTTCCCAGTACACCCAGCTGATCGCCCGCCGCGTGCGTGAAATCGGCGTGTATTGCGAACTGCACCCGTTCGACATGGATGACGAAGCGATTCGCGAATTCGCACCGAAAGGCGTCATCCTCGCCGGTGGCCCCGAGTCCGTGCACGAAGCCAACAGCCCGCGCTGCCCTCAAGCCGTATTTGACCTGGGCGTGCCGGTCTTCGGTATCTGCTACGGCATGCAGACCATGGCCGAGCAACTGGGCGGCAAGGTTGAAGGTTCCGAGCTGCGTGAATTCGGTTATGCCCGTGTAGATGTGGTCGGCAAAAGCCGCCTGCTGGACGGCATCGAAGACCACGTTGACGCCGATGGCCTGTTCGGCCTCGACGTGTGGATGAGCCACGGTGACAAGGTCACCAAGATGCCGGAAGACTTCCACATCCTGGCCAGCACCCCAAGCTGCCCGATCGCCGGCATGTTCAGCGACGAGCGTCGTTACTACGGCGTGCAGTTCCACCCGGAAGTGACCCACACCAAGCAAGGCGGCCGCATCCTGTCGCGCTTCATCCTCGACATCTGCGAGTGTGAAGCCCTGTGGACCCCGTCGAAAATCGCTGAAGACGCCATCGCCCAGGTGCGCGCCCAGGTCGGCACCGACAACGTGCTGCTCGGCCTGTCCGGCGGCGTTGACTCCTCGGTTGTGGCGGCCTTGCTGCACAAAGCCATCGGCGACCAGCTGACCTGCGTATTTGTCGACAACGGCCTGCTGCGCCTGCACGAAGGCGAGCAAGTGATGGCCATGTTCGCTGAGAACATGGGCGTCAAAGTGATCCGCGCCAACGCTGAAGAGCAGTTCCTGAATAACCTGGCCGGCGAGTCCGACCCAGAGAAGAAGCGCAAGATCATCGGCCGCACCTTCATCGACGTCTTCGATGCCCAGTCCAACAAACTGGACAACATCAAGTACCTCGCCCAGGGCACCATCTACCCCGACGTGATCGAGTCGGCTGGCGCCAAAAGCGGCAAGGCCCACGTGATCAAGTCCCACCACAACGTGGGTGGCCTGCCTGAGGAAATGAACCTCAAGCTGGTAGAGCCGCTGCGCGAACTGTTCAAGGACGAAGTCCGCCGTCTGGGCCTGGAACTCGGCCTGCCGTACGACATGGTCTACCGTCACCCATTCCCAGGCCCGGGCCTGGGCGTGCGCATCCTGGGTGAAGTGAAGAAGGAATACGCCGACCTGCTGCGTCGCGCCGACCACATCTTCATCGAAGAACTGCGTAAAGCCGACTGGTACCACAAAGTCAGCCAAGCGTTCGTGGTGTTCCAGCCGGTGAAATCGGTTGGGGTTGTAGGCGATGGCCGTCGTTACGCTTGGGTTGTGGCCCTGCGTGCCGTAGAAACCATCGACTTCATGACCGCACGTTGGGCACACCTGCCGTACGAACTGCTGGAAACTGTCAGCGGCCGTATCATCAATGAGATCGAAGGCATTTCGCGCGTGACGTACGACGTGTCGAGCAAGCCGCCGGCGACGATTGAGTGGGAATAATGGTACGCCCGGCATTACCCGGGACCCACTAGCAAAAAATAACCTGAAGCCCGCTTAATTGCGGGCTTTTGGCTTTTTGGGGCCCCCTGGCTCGCTGATGTTGGCGGTCAACAACGCGCCACTGCCCAGCGCTGCTAGCGCCGACATCCCAGCGATGCTGTACAGCCCGCGTAGATCGTGGATTACCGGCGGCCTTCGCACACCGGTGATTCGCCGATGCGGCCTTCCTTGCACAGGTCAATGTTATCGGTGCGCTTGAAACCTGCGTCTTTCATGCAATAAAACTGCGTGAGTACCTGGTCAATCGGCGTCGTGTCCCCCGTCCCTGTGAGGTTGATATAGCCGCAGGCGGTCATCGCGCTCTTGACGTCCTTTTCAGACATCCCGGCCTTCTTCCAATTGGTAAATTCCGGCGGCGGCGGTTGAAAGCCTCTGCCTGTGCAGCCAACCAGTAACACAGCGCAAAAACTCAGCAGCAAGCTTCTCGTGCACATGGCGTTATTCTTCATGTTTTGACTCCGATAAGTATGAGATGCCGTGGGGTGAGTTTTCAGAAAAACTCATCCAACAAGCAGTAGAACCTCACGCGCTGCTCATCAGGCTCAACCCCATAACGCTCAAAAAATGGCTTTACCCATTCCAGCCCAAGGTTACGCTCGATGCTACGTGCCGCCAGCGCCAGGTCTTGATAACGGTCGCTGACGCCCAGGCGCCCGCAGTCGATGAAACCGCTGAAGCGGCCGTCTTGCGCCATGAAGTTCGGCAGGCAGGCGTCACCGTGGGCCACCACTGGATCATAGGTGTTTGGCTGGGTGGACATGAGTTCGGCGAGTACATCCTCGGCGCTGCGCCCGAGTCGTTCGTCGTCGAAGTCGGTCTCATCGACCAGCCCGGCACTGACGTGCTGCTGTGCGCGTGCGATGCGCGACTTGAGGGCGTGATCGAAGGGGCATTGCGCGATGGGGACTTGGTGCAATCTACGCAGGGCGGTGGCCAGGATGGCGATGGTCTGGGCGGCGGACAGCGTGGTGGCGCTGGCCAGATCCTGCCCCGGTACGGCGGTCATCAATAGCCAGTGGTGGTGATTGTCTGTCAGCGCATCCAGCACAACGGGTGCAGGCAAATTCACCTGTTGTAACCAGCGAAGGCGTTCGATTTCGTCCGCAAGTTCACCCTGTTCTTCCACGGGCTCGGCCTTCAGGAACAGGTCCGCACTACCGCTCTGGCGCAGGCGAAACACGTCAGCCCGTGATTCACCAATGGCTTGTTGCTCAATCAGTGCTTGCGGGAACTGTTCACGCCATTTGTTTGGAATATTCACGGCACTCACCCTTTCTTGCTTCAACGTCGGGCGATATCCGAAAAGTAAAACTTATCCAACGTATGCCGTGACTCGGTGTACTCGAACTGCCTTCCATCCTGCAAAAACGTCTGGTTACTCACCACGATCACATGGCTTTGCCCATCCAGGTCCAGATGCGCCTGGTCGTCTTTGCTGCGGGGCAGGGCTTCGATGGTGCGCTGCGCGTAGCTGATTTGCAGCTCCAGCGTCTGCTCGATAAACGCGTAGATCGACTGCTCAGCGATGTCACGGTCCAGGCCTGGGATCAGGTCGGCGACGAAATGGTTGATGTCGAGGATCACCCGTTTGCCGCCGATACGCCGTACCCGTTTGATCCGCGTGATCAACGTGCCGGGTTCGGCTTCGATGTGTTGCAGCAGTGAGCCTTCCAGCGGGAACTGGCTGAAGTCGACGACTTCGGTGCGTACGTCATCGCCCAGGTCGGCGTGGGTTTCGTGGAAGCTGACGATGCCGCCCAGTTGGAACTCGATGGGGTTGGGCGACAACACAAAGGTGCCCTTGCCGTGGATTTTTTGCGCAAACCCGCGTTCCTGCAACTGCTCGATAGCGCGGCGCACGGTGCCACGGCTGGCTTGGTAGGCGTCCATCAGTTCGGTTTCGGAGGGCAGGCGCGTGCCGCGTTGCAGGCGTTCAGTGGTGATGTTGGCAAGCAGATCGGTATAGATCTGGTTGTATTTGCTCATGGCGATGGCTCTGTGCCCGACGTGATGAAGGGTGAACGGTGTTCGAGGCAGGAACCTTAGTGGCAGAGGTGGGCTTTGTCCATTGGACCCACGTGGAATAAGAGAAATGTCTGACTTCAAACTCAGAAAAATAAACATTTCCTAACTCGTACAGACGAGTTATTGCTTTAACTCGTACAGACGAGTATTTTTGCCCTCGGCGTGCTGCCAATGACTGCCCCCAAATAAAAAAATCAAAGTGGATACCAAGCATGAGCCACGATTATTCGAATATCGCCCGCGAGATTCTCGAGAACCTCGGAGGCAGCGACAACCTTGAGCAAGCTGCCCACTGTGTGACGCGCCTGCGCCTCGCACTCAAGGACCCGAGCCTGGTCAAGAGCAGTGCGTTGAACCAGGTCGATCTGGTCAAAGGCTCGTTCTTCACCGGTGGTTTGTTCCAAGTGGTGATCGGCCCGGGTGAAGTGGAAAAGGTCTACGCCGCCCTGCGCGAACAGACCGGCCTCGCCGCCGCCACCATTGCCGACGTGAAGAAGAAGGGCGCCGACAAGACCAACGCGATGCAGCGTCTGGTGCGCGTATTTTCTGACGTGTTCATGCCGATCCTGCCCGCACTGATCATTGCCGGCCTGCTGATGGGCGTGAACAACCTGATGGGCGCCAAAGGCATGTTCATCGAGGGCAAGACGCTGCTGGAGGCCTATCCAAACCTGGATGGCCTGTGGAGCCTGATCAACCTGATGGCCAACACCTCGTTCGTGTTCCTGCCGGCGCTGGTCGGTTGGTCGGCGGCCAAGCGGTTTGGCGGCAGTGAAATTCTCGGCATCGTGCTCGGCCTGATGCTGGTGCACCCCGATCTGCTCAACGCGTGGAACTACGGCAAGGCAGTCGCCGGGCTCGACGGCCAGAGCCTGCCTTACTTCGATATTTTCGGCTGGTTCAAGATCGAAAAGGTCGGCTACCAGGGGCAGATCCTGCCAATCCTGATGGCGGCCTATGTGATGAGCGTGATTGAAAAATGGCTGCGCGCACGGGTGCCGAATGCGATTCAACTGCTCGTTGTGCCCATCACCACCATCGTCGTCACCGGCGTGTTGGCCCTGGCAGTCATCGGCCCGGTCACCCGCCACCTTGGCATCCTCATCACTGAAGGCGTGGTCACCCTGTTTGACCTGGCGCCGATGGTCGGCGGAGCGATTTTCGGCCTGTTGTATGCGCCGCTGGTGATCACCGGCATGCACCACATGTTCCTTGCCGTGGACCTGCAGCTTATCTCGACCCAGGGCGGCACCTTTATCTGGCCGATGATCGTGATGTCCAACCTGGCCCAGGGCAGCGCCGCGCTTGGTGTGTTCTACATGACCCGCAACGCGCGGGACAAAAGCATGGCTTCCACCTCGGCGATTTCCGCTTACTTCGGTATCACTGAACCGGCGATGTTCGGGGTGAACCTGCGCTTTAAGTTTCCATTCTATGCCGCGCTGCTGGGCTCGGCGCTGGGCAGCATTTTCCTGTCGTTGAACAAGGTGACCGCCTCGGCCATCGGCGTCGGTGGTTTGCCGGCGTTTATCTCGATTCTTCCGCAGTACATCCCGGTTTTTGTCATCGGCATGGTCATCGCGATGGTGGTGCCATTTGTTCTGACCTGTGCGTTGAGCCTGAAGATTGTGCGGCCGGGGTATCGCGTCGCTTGATCGATCGCTATCGCAGGCAAGCCAGCTGCCACATTTGAATGTGTTCACACATCAAAGTGGGAGCCGGGCTGGCCCGCGATGAGGCCCTCAAAGCCAACACACAACTTAATTGAAGGAGTCCACCATGCAAGACTGGCAACACTCGGTGATCTACCAGATCTACCCGAAAAGCTTTCACAGCCACGCGGGTAATCCCACCGGTGACCTGCTGGGCATCGTGGACAAACTCGATTACCTCAAGTGGTTGGGCGTGGATTGCCTGTGGATCACGCCGTTCCTGCGCTCGCCGCAACGCGACAACGGCTACGACATCAGCGACTACTACGCCATCGACCCCAGCTACGGGACCATGGCCGACTGCGACCTGTTGATCAGCGAAGCGGCCAAGCGCGGCATCAAGCTGATGCTCGACATTGTGGTCAACCACACCTCCATCGAGCATGAGTGGTTCCAGCAGGCGCGCAGCAGCCTCGACAACCCGTACCGCGACTTCTATATCTGGCGCGACCAGCCGAATAACTGGGAGTCCAAGTTCGGCGGTTCGGCCTGGGAATACGAGGCGCAAACCGGCCAGTACTTCCTGCACCTGTTCGACCACACCCAGGCTGACCTGAATTGGGACAACCCCAAAGTGCGTGCCGAAGTGTTCAAGCTGATGCGCTTCTGGCGTGACAAAGGCGTGGGCGGTTTTCGCCTGGATGTGATCAACCTGATCTCCAAGCCCGCCGATTTCCCCGAAGACAACACCGACGGCCGCCGCTTCTACACCGATGGCCCGAACGTGCACGAATACCTGCAGGAGATGCACCGCGAAGTCTTCGAAGGCCATGACCTGATCAACGTCGGCGAGATGTCGTCCACCAGCCTGGAACACTGCATCCGCTATTCGAATCCTGCGTCGAAAGAGCTGTCGATGACCTTCAACTTTCATCACCTGAAAGTGGATTACCCGAACCTGCAAAAGTGGGTAAAGGCCGACTTCGATTTCCTGCAACTCAAGCAGATTTTTTCCGACTGGCAGTTGGGCATGCAGGCCGGTGGCGGCTGGAACGCGCTGTTCTGGTGTAACCACGACCAGCCGCGGGTGGTCTCGCGGTTTGGTGACGACGGTGAGTTCCGCGTGGTCTCGGCCAAGATGCTCGCCACTGCACTGCACTTTCTCCAGGGCACGCCGTATGTGTACCAGGGCGAAGAACTGGGCATGACCAATCCGGGGTTCGACACGATTGATCAGTACCGTGATGTCGAGACGCTGAACATCTTCCGGCTCAAGCGCGATGCCGGTGAGTCCGAAGCGTCGAGCATGGCGGCGATCATGCAGAAGTCGCGCGACAACGGCCGCACGCCGATGCAGTGGAGCACCCAGGCCAATGCCGGTTTCAGTCGTGGTGAACCGTGGATCGGGATTCCGGCCAACGCGGCGCAGATCAACGTCGAGCGCCAGTTGGATGACCCTGATTCGGTGTTGCATCACTACCGCGCGCTGATTGCGTTGCGTCGCCACGAGCCGCTGATCCAGAAGGGCGTTTATCGCCAACTGCTGCAAGACCATCTCCAGGTCTGGGCGTACCTGCGCGAAGGCGATGGCGAGCGCTTGCTGGTCCTCAACAACTTCTACGCCAAGCCCTGCGAAATCCAACTGCCGGAAGGCGTTATCAGCGCAGCGAACGAGCAACGCCTGCTGATCAGCAATTACCCCGACTGCGCGTTGCGTTCAAGCACGGTGGTGTTGCGACCTTATGAATCGTTTGTGCTGCACCTCAAGGACTGAGACCCGCTTGAACCCCTGTATGGGAGTGCAGGGGTGCTTCACCAAAACATAATAAAAATATCGGAGTGCTTCATGAAAACAACAATAAAGCTGGGCCTTATTGCGTCGTGTCTCACCGCCCCTTTTGCCGCTCAGGCCCTCGAATTTGCCGGTTACTTGCGCAGTGGCGCGGGCACGTCGACGGGCAGTGGCAAGCAACAGTGTTTCCAACTGCCGGGCGCGCAATCCAAATACCGCCTGGGTAACGAATGCGAGCAGTACGCTGAATTTGAATTGCGCCAGGACCTGCTGACCCTCGATGACGGCTCGGTGCTCAGCGTCGATGCCATGGCGTCCCTGTACAACAAGTACGATCGCGCCCTGAAATTCCAGGGTGAAGACAATGGCTCGGCGCGCATGCCGCAGATGTATGCGCAGTGGTCCAACCTGCCCAGCCTCAATGGCGGTTCGTTGTGGGCCGGCCGGCGTTACTACAAACGTAACGACATCCATATCTCCGACTTCTACTACTGGAACCAGAGCGCCACCGGCGGCGGTATCGAGGACGTGTTGATCGGTGATCTCAAGTACAGCTACGCCCTCTCGCGCAAGGACAACCTGTACCAGAAGGAATACGCGACCCGTCACGACTTCAACGTCGCCGGCTTCAAGACCAACCCCGGCGGTGAACTGGAGTTCGGCTTGAGCTACATCGAAAAAGCCGGCGGGCGTGAGGCCAACAGCGGTTGGGCAATCACCGCGCAGCACGTGCAAAAACCTTTCCTTGGCGGTAAGAACAAATTCGCCTTGCAGTATGGCGAAGGGCCCGGCACGGGCTTGGGTTATACCGGCGACACCGCGCTGGACAAGAGCAGCAAAAGCTACCGCGCCGTGGAGTTTTTTGACTGGCAGGTGACCCCGCGTTTCGGCGGGCAGATCGAGGCGGTGTACCAGAAAGACATTCGCCCTGGCAGCCAGGACCAGACCTGGATGTCCATCGGCGTGCGCCCGGCGTACGCCATCAGCGAGCAGTTCAAACTGGTCACCGAACTTGGGCACGATCAGGTTGAGGCCGCCGGTGGTACGCGCAAGTTGAGCAAATTTACCTTCGCCCCGACCTGGTCGCCCAACGGCCCGGATTTCTGGGCGCGACCAGAGGTGCGTTTGTACTACACCTATGCAACCTGGAACGAAGCGGCCAAGCGCGCGGCGAATGAACTGGCGGCAGGTTCGGCGTTGTCCGACACCGGCGCGTACGGTACGGCGCGGCATGGGTCGAATGTGGGTGTGCAGGTCGAATACTGGTGGAAGTAAATCTGTAAATGTACGCGGACTAAATGTGGGAGCGGGCTTGCTCGCGAAAGCGGTGGGTCATCCAATACATGTGTCGCCTGATACACCGCATTCGCGAGCAAGCCCGCTCCCACATTTGATCTTCGTCATCCCAGGACTCACATCCACCCTATGATTTTTACAGAACCAAACAGCAGGTGAAGTCATGACCACAACTCAACCCCTGGAACTGCTGGCGCCCCTGTCCGGGGTGCTGCTGGCGCTGGATCAGGTGCCCGACCCGGTGTTCTCCAGTCGCGTGATCGGTGACGGCCTGTGCATCGATCCCACCTCGCAAACCCTGTGCGCACCGTTGGCTGGGGTAATCAGCAATATCCAGGACAGTGGGCATGCGGTCAGCGTTACCGACGACAACGGCGTCCAGGTGCTGATGCATATCGGCCTGGACACCGTGAACCTGGCGGGTCAGGGCTTTCGCCGACTGGTGCAGGAGGGCCAGCGGGTGGAGGCCGGGCAGCCGCTGATTGAGTTCGATGCCGACTACGTGGCGCTCAATGCGCGCAGTTTGCTGACCTTGATGCTGGTGGTCAGTGGCGAACCGTTTACGCTGCTGGCCGAGGACGGCGTTGGGGTGGACGCCGGCCAGCCGCTGTTGCGGTTATCGCCGGGGGAGCGCGCTCAAGAAGTCATTGAGGAGGAGGGCGATGCTCGGTTTTCCAAGCCGCTGACCTTGCCCAATACCAACGGCTTGCACGCCCGCCCTGCGGCGGTCTTTGCCCAGGCGGCGAAAGGCTTCAGTTCCAGCATTTACCTGCACAAGCAAACCCAGAGCGCTAACGCCAAGTCGCTGGTGGCGATCATGGCGCTGCAAACCGTACAGGGCGATACCTTGCAGGTGAGTGCGGCGGGTGACGATGCCGAGGCCGCGATTGCCGCATTGGTCGCGCTGCTGGCGCAAGGGTGTGGCGAGGCGATCGCGGCACCGGCCGAGGAGGTCGAGGCTGTTGAGCCAGTGTCGTCGGCGACCTTGCTGCGGGGCGTATGTGCGTCCCCCGGGTCGGCGTTTGGCCAGGTGGTGCAAGTGGCCGAGCCTGAGCTGCAGATTGCTGAAGAGGGCGCAGGCGAGGCGACCGAACAAGCCGTGTTGGCGCGTGGCCTGCTGGCGGCAAGCGAGGCGCTGCAAGCCTTGCAGGCCAAGGCCGCCGGCAGCGCCCAAGCGGAGATCTTCCGCGCCCATCAGGAGCTGCTTGAGGATCCAACCCTGCTGGAGCAAGCCCATGCCCTGCTGGCCAATGGCAAAAGCGCTGCCTTTGCATGGAACCGCGCCACGGTAAACACCGCCACGTTATTCCACGGTCTGGGCAACGCGCTGCTCGCCGAGCGTGCGGCAGACTTGGCGGATGTCGGCCAGCGCGTGCTTAAACTGATCCTTGGTGTCGAGGAGCGTGCCTGGGACTTGCCTGAGCAAGCCATCCTGATCGCCGAGCAACTGACCCCGTCACAGACCGCCAGCCTGGACACGCGCAAGGTCCTGGGGTTTGTCACGGTCGGCGGCGGCGCGACCAGCCATGTTGCAATCCTCGCCCGGGCACTGGGTCTTCCGGCTGTTTGCGGTGTGCCAGTGCAGGTGCTGACGCTGGCCAACGGCAAACAGGTACTGCTCGACGCCGACAAGGGCGAGCTGCACTTGGACCCGGACCTGGCTGAAATTGAACAACTGCAGGCGGCGCGCCATCAGCAGGTGCTGCGCCGTCAACGCGAAGTGGCACAGGCGGCCTTGCCGGCCACCACACGCGATGGTCATCACGTTGAGGTCACGGCTAACGTCGCGTCGTTGCAGGAGGTGGAGCAAGCGCTGAGCCTGGGCGGTGAGGGCGTCGGCCTGCTGCGCTCGGAGTTTCTCTACCTGGACCGCAATCGCGCACCGAGCCCCGAAGAGCAAGCCGGTACATATAGCGCCATCGCCCGCGCCCTGGGCACCGAGCGCAATCTGGTGGTGCGCACGCTGGATGTCGGTGGCGACAAACCATTGGCCTACGTGCCAATGGAGAGCGAAACCAACCCCTTCCTCGGTTTGCGCGGTATTCGCCTGTGCCTGGAACGCCCCGCGTTATTGCGCGAGCAGTTCCGCGCGATCCTGGCGAGTGCCGGGTTGGCGCGGCTGCATATCATGCTGCCGATGGTCAGCCTGCTGTCGGAGCTGCACCTGGCACGCAAGATTCTTCAAGAAGAAGCGTTGGCAATGGGGCTCAGCGAGCTACCGAAGCTGGGGATCATGATCGAAGTGCCTGCTGCCGCGTTGATGGCGGACGTTTTCGCGCCGCATGTGGATTTCTTCTCTATCGGCACCAATGACCTGACCCAATACACACTGGCGATGGACCGCGACCACCCACGGCTGGCCAGTCAGGCCGACAGTTTTCATCCGTCGGTGCTGCGCTTGATCGCCACCACGGTCAAGGCCGCCCATGCGCATGGCAAGTGGGTTGGCGTGTGCGGCGCGTTGGCGTCGGAAGCGCTGGCGGTGCCGGTGTTGCTGGGACTTGGCGTGGATGAATTGTCGGTGAGCGTACCGCTGATCCCGACCATCAAGGCCACCGTGCGCGAGCTGGACCTGGCCGACTGCCAGATCATCGCCCGCCAGGTGCTGGGCCTGGAAGAAGCGGCCCAAGTGCGCGAGGCCCTGCGCCTCTATCACGCAGCCACCGTTGAAACCTCACCTGTCGTGGAGCACTGAGCATGTTCGAGAAATTGCAGCGGGCGTTTTGGAAAGCGCTGACCCCGGATCTGATTGCCGAGACGGTGGTGGCGCCGACACCGAGTCTGTTGTCGGCCGCTATGCTGAATGCGTTGGGTGGCGCGGATAATCTCAAGTCGCAGCAGCGCGTGGCGCTGACGCGGGTGCGCGTGCAACTGCTGGATGCCGGGCGCTTGGATACGCAGGCGCTGAAGGCCGCGGGTGTTCCGGGGGTGATGGTGTTGACCGGCGGCGTGGTGCATCTGCTCACCGGCCTCTGAAGCCAGGCGCAGATCAAAAATGTGGGAGCGGGCTTGCTCGCGAATGCGGTGTATCAGCTACAGATATATAGCCTGACACACCGCCTTCGCGAGCAAGCCCGCTCCCACATTAGGTTTGTGGTGTTTATAGAGATTATTTACAGCTGCGGGGTGTCTTCAGGCGGCTTGGTCTTGTCGATACCCGGCACGTGCAAGTTGCCATCGACCACCTGGTTGCCTTCCAGCTGCGGCTGGGTCACCCACGTGAGGATGTCGTAGTAGCGCCGGATGTTCGCCACAAAGTGCACCGGCTCACCGCCGCGCGCATAGCCGTAGCGGGTCTTGCTGTACCACTGCTTTTGCGCCAGGCGCGGCAGCATCTTCTTCACATCCAGCCACTTGTTCGGGTTCAGGCCTTCTCGCTTGGCCAGCGTACGCGCATCTTCCAGATGGCCGGTGCCGACGTTGTAGGCGGCGAGGGCGAACCAGGTGCGGTCCGGCTCGGCGATGCTGTCGTCCAGCTCATCCTTGATCTTGGCCAGGTACTTGGCGCCGCCCATGATGCTTTGCTTGGCGTCCAGACGGTTGGACACGCCCATCGCCTGGGCGGTGTTCTGGGTCAGCATCATCAGGCCGCGTACGCCGGTCTTGGAGGTGACAGCCGGCTGCCACAGCGATTCCTGATAGCCGATGGCTGCCAGTAAGCGCCAATCGACTTTCTCTTCCTTGGCGTAGGCTTTGAAGTGCTTTTCGTACTTGGGCAGGCGCTGCTGCAAATGCTGCGCGAAGGTGTAGGCACCGACATAGCCGAGTACATCGACATGCCCGTAATAGCGGTCTTTAAGGCGCTGCAGTGTGCCGTTCTTCTCGACCTTGTCGAGGTAGCTGTTGATTTCGTTGAGCAGGCTGTTGTCGTCTCCTGCCGCCACGGCCCAGCTCTGGTTGCTGGCATTGCCCAGGTCGAACGCCACGCGCACGTTGGGGAAGTACACCTGGTTCATCGCGACTTCGTTGGAGTCCACCAGGGTCAGGTCGATTTGCCCCTCGTCCACCATGCGCAGCAGGTCGACCACTTCAACAGCGTCGGACTCTTCGTATTCAATCGCAGGGTTCTGCTTTTTAAGCTCGGCCAATTGCTCGGCGTGGGTGCTGCCCTTGAGCACCATGATCTTCTTGCCCACCAGGTCCGCCGGGGTGGTCGGGCGAGACTGGCCGTTGCGGTAGATGATCTGCGGCGTCACTTCCAGGTACGGATGGGAGAAGCGCACCTGTTGCGCACGCTGCTCGCTGCTGACCAGGCCGGCGGCGGCCAGGACCGGGCCCTTGGGTTTACCCAATTGGCCGAACAGGTCATCGAGGTTGTCAGCGGTCTCGATTTCCAGCTTTACCCCCAGGTCATCGGCAAAACGCTTGACCAGTTCGTACTCGAAACCGGTTTCACCGTTGCGGTCCTGGAAATACGTCGCCGGGCTGTTCCGGGTAATCACCCGCAATACGCCATCCTCCTTGATTCGCTCGAGCGTGCTGGGCTTATCAACACAGGCGCTGAGCATCAGGAAGAGTCCGGTTGCGATGAGCCATTTGGCGTATCGCGGGCGTAAAGCAGTTGGGGAGAACATCTGCGCAGTATACGCAAACGACCCTCGGCGCCATATCTCGACAGCAGGGGACTTGTCTGCTAGCGCCCGCAAAACCGGGCTGAAGCCCGCAGAAACGTGGGTTGGCGAGGGTTTGTGACGGTTAAAATAACTGCGCGCAAAGCCCTGGAAAACGCCCCGATAGCGTGCAATCCGTGCCAACTGACGTTCGGCAGCCGCCAGCCGTGCCGTTTCGGGTGCCGTTGGCGGCGGTTTACGCTAGAATGCACGGCCTCAAAGCACACCCCCTTCCCGAGGCTGTCCCGAAGATGTTGATCCTGCGCGGCGCTCCTGCCCTTTCTGCCTTTCGCCACAGCAAACTCCTTGAACAACTGAGCCAGAAGGTTCCAGCGGTTACAGGCCTGTATGCTGAATTTGCTCACTTCGCCGACGTTACCGGCGTCTTGACCGCCGACGAACAGCAAGTGCTCGCACGCCTTCTGAAGTACGGCCCCAGCGTTCCCGTTCAAGAGCCAAACGGCCGCTTGTTCCTGGTTCTGCCGCGGTTCGGCACCATCTCGCCCTGGTCGAGCAAGGCCAGTGATATCGCGCGTAACTGCGGCCTGGAAAAAATCCAGCGCCTGGAACGCGGTATCGCTTTCTACGTCGCCGGCCAGTTCAGCGATGCCGAGGCCGAGCTGATCGCCAGCAGCCTGCACGATCGCATGACCCAGATCATCGTCAGCCAGCTGGAACAGGCTGGCGGTCTGTTCAGCCACGCCGAGCCCAAGCCGCTGACCGCGATTGACGTGCTGGGCGGTGGCCGCGCCGCCCTCGAGAAAGCCAACACCGAACTGGGCCTGGCCCTGGCCGAGGACGAGATCGACTACCTGGTCAACGCCTTCAACGGCTTGAAGCGCAACCCGCACGACATCGAACTGATGATGTTCGCCCAGGCCAACTCCGAGCATTGCCGTCACAAGATCTTCAACGCCAGTTGGGACATTGACGGCGAAAGCCAGGAAAAAAGCCTGTTCGGCATGATCAAGAACACCTACGTGATGCACAGCGAAGGCGTTCTGTCGGCTTATAAGGACAACGCTTCGGTCATCGTCGGCTCCGTCGCCGGGCGTTTCTTCCCGGACCCTGAAACCCGCCAGTACGGCGCGGTGCAGGAGCCGGTGCACATCCTGATGAAGGTTGAAACCCACAACCACCCGACCGCGATTGCCCCGTTCCCGGGCGCCGCCACCGGCTCCGGTGGCGAAATCCGTGACGAAGGGGCTACCGGCCGTGGCGCCAAGCCAAAGGCGGGCCTGACCGGTTTCACCGTGTCCAACCTGCAGATCCCGGGCTTCGAACAGCCGTGGGAAGTGCCGTACGGCAAGCCCGAGCGCATTGTGACCGCGCTGGACATCATGATCGAAGGCCCGCTGGGCGGCGCCGCGTTCAACAACGAATTCGGGCGCCCGGCGCTCACCGGCTACTTCCGGACCTTCGAGCAGTCCATCACCACCCCGCGTGGCGATGAAGTGCGCGGTTACCACAAGCCGATCATGTTGGCCGGCGGCATGGGCAACATCCGTGAAGAACACGTCAAGAAAGGCGAGATTCTGGTCGGCTCCAAGCTGATCGTACTCGGCGGCCCGGCGATGTTGATCGGCCTGGGCGGCGGCGCCGCTTCCTCCATGGCCACCGGCACCAGCTCGGCGGACCTGGACTTCGCTTCCGTACAGCGTGAAAACCCTGAAATGGAACGCCGTTGCCAGGAAGTCATCGACCGTTGCTGGCAGTTGGGTGACAAGAACCCGATCAGCTTCATCCACGATGTCGGCGCCGGTGGTTTGTCCAACGCCTTCCCGGAACTGGTCAACGATGGCGACCGTGGTGGCCGCTTCGAACTGCGCAACATTCCAAACGACGAGCCGGGCATGGCCCCGCACGAAATCTGGAGTAACGAATCCCAGGAACGCTACGTACTGGCCGTTGGCCCTGAAGACTTCGCCCGCTTCCAGGCCATTTGCGAACGTGAGCGTTGCCCATTTGCCGTGGTCGGCGAAGCCACTGCCGAACCACAGCTGACGGTCACCGACAGCCACTTCGGCAACAGCCCGGTCGACATGCCGCTGGAAGTACTGCTGGGCAAAGCCCCGCGCATGCACCGCTCCGCCGTGCGTGAAACCGAACTGGGCGATGACTTCGACCCAAGCACGCTGGAACTGGCCGACAGCATCGAACGCGTGCTGCACCACCCGGCCGTGGCGAGCAAAAGCTTCCTGATCACCATTGGCGACCGCACCATCACCGGCCTGGTTGCCCGTGACCAAATGGTTGGCCCATGGCAAGTGCCGGTGGCCGACGTTGCCGTCACCGCCACCAGCTTTGACGTGTACACCGGTGAAGCCATGGCCATGGGCGAGCGCACGCCGCTGGCCCTGCTGGACGCCCCGGCGTCGGGCCGTATGGCCATTGGTGAAACCCTCACCAACATCGCCGCATCGCGCATCGGCAAGCTGTCCGACATCAAACTGTCGGCCAACTGGATGTCCGCTGCCGGTCACCCGGGTGAAGATGCGCGTCTGTATGACACCGTAAAAGCGGTCGGCATGGAGCTGTGCCCGGAACTGGGCATCACCATTCCAGTGGGCAAGGACTCGATGTCCATGGCCACCCGTTGGAACGAAGACGGCACCGACAAGAGCGTGACCTCGCCGCTGTCGTTGATCGTGACCGGTTTTGCACCGGTTACCGATGTTCGCCAGACCCTGACCCCGCAACTGCGCATGGACAAAGGCACCACCGATCTGATCCTGATCGACCTGGGCCGTGGCCAGAACCGCATGGGCGCCTCGATCCTCGCGCAAACCCACGGCAAACTCGGCAAGCACGCGCCGGACGTGGATGACGCCGAAGACCTCAAAGCCTTCTTCGCCGTGATCCAGGGCCTGAACGCCGACGGCCACCTGCTGGCTTACCACGACCGTTCCGACGGCGGTTTGCTGACCAGCGTTGTCGAAATGGCATTTGCCGGTCACTGCGGCCTGAACATTGTGCTCGACAGCGTTGCCGAGGATGCTGCCGAAATCAACGGCATCCTGTTCAATGAAGAGTTGGGCGCCGTGATCCAGGTTCGCCAGGACGCCACTCCGGACGTACTCGCACAATTCAGCGCCGCTGGCCTGGACGACTGTGTGGCGGTGATCGGTCAGCCGATCAATAACGGTGAAATCAATATCTCCTTCAATGGCGATACCGTGTTTGCCGGCCAGCGCCGCTTGCTGCAACGCCAGTGGGCCGAGACCAGCTACCAGATCCAACGCCTGCGTGATAACGCCGACTGCGCCGAGCAGGAATTCGATGTGATCCTGGAAGAAGACAACCCGGGTCTGAGCACCAAGCTCAGCTTCGACGTCAACCAGGACATCGCCGCGCCTTACATCAAGAAAGGCATTCGCCCACAAGTTGCCGTACTGCGAGAGCAGGGCGTCAACGGCCAGGTGGAAATGGCGGCCGCGTTCGACCGCGCCGGCTTTAATGCGATCGACGTGCACATGAGCGACATCCTCGCCGGTCGCGTTGACCTCAACGAGTTCAAAGGCCTGGTCGCTTGCGGTGGTTTCTCCTACGGTGACGTGTTGGGTGCCGGTGAAGGCTGGGCCAAATCGGCCCTGTTCAACAGCCGTGCCCGCGATGCGTTCCAGGGCTTCTTCGAGCGCAACGACAGCTTCACCCTGGGTGTGTGCAACGGTTGCCAGATGATGTCCAACCTCAGCGAACTGATCCCGGGCAGCGAGTTCTGGCCGCACTTTGTGCGTAACCGTTCCGAGCAGTTCGAAGCCCGTGTCGCCATGGTGCAGGTGCAGGAATCCAACTCGATCTTCCTGCAAGGCATGGCCGGTTCGCGCATGCCAATCGCCATCGCCCACGGTGAAGGCCACGCTGAATTCTCCAGCGAAGAAGCCCTGCTCGAAGCCGACCTGTCCGGTTGTGTGGCGATGCGTTTCGTCGACAACCACGGCAAGGTCACAGAGAGCTACCCGGCCAACCCGAACGGCTCGCCGCGCGGGATCACCGGCCTTACCAGCCGCGACGGTCGCGTGACCATCATGATGCCGCACCCGGAGCGTGTGTTCCGCGCCGTGCAAAACTCGTGGCGCCCTGAAGAGTGGAACGAAGACGGCGCGTGGATGCGCATGTTCCGCAACGCTCGCGTGTGGGTGAACTAAGGCGGTGTACAAGCTTGCCTTCTTTGTGCCCGCCAGCCATGTGGAGACGGTGAAAACCGCCGTCTTCGCAGCCGGCGGCGGGCGCATCGGCAACTACGACAGCTGTGCCTGGCAAGTGCTGGGCCAGGGCCAATTCCGCGCGATGGACGGCAGCCAGCCGTTTCTTGGGCAGGTGGGCCAGGTTGAAGTGGTTGAAGAATGGAAGGTTGAGCTGGTGGTGGCGGATGAGTTGATCGTGGCGGTTGTAGCCGCGTTGAAACTCAGCCATCCCTATGAGACACCGGCGTATGAGGTGTGGCAGTTGGCGGATTTTTGATTCGCAGATTGCAGAAACAAGAAACCCGCTGGGCCAGTTTGGTCAGCGGGTTTTTTGTTGGTTGTAAGGGCCAATCGCAGGCAAGCCAGCTCCCACAGTTTGATCTGTGAATACGTTCAAAATGTGGGAGCTGGCTTGCCTGCGATGGCGCCGGGACAGGCGCCCCAGATCTTTCCCACAGGCTTTTCAGGTTGTCCCTAGGAACTCGCCTCAATAGCCTTCCTCGGTCACTGACCAATCAGTGATCGGGATTTGAACTCAAGACCCGTTCGGCAATGCTGCACCGGCTTGAGATTAATAATGGATTTTCCAGATACCGTCGCTCCTCGCCTCAATACGAGTACCCCACTGGGCCAGGCTTTGATTTCAATGTTCAAGTCCATCGAGGTGGAGTTGATGGTTGAGGGCGCCAAGCCCGGCGCGGTGAAGGTTATTGTCTTTGGTGGCTGTGCTGTCCATTTGTATACGCACCATCGAGTTTCCACTGATGTGGATGCAGAGATTTACTGCGCGAATACTCGAGACACATTGCGTCTACGGACATTGCTGGCGGAGTTTCCAGAAGCATTTTTCGATGAGCAATCCGGCCGCGTCATGGAGCTGAACTACGATCTTCAATACAACACTGCATTTGGCCCGCTTCACGAAGACTACTGGGAACGAAGTATTCCCCTTGAGGAATTTCCTCACGAGTCTGCACTGCATCTGCACATAGCTGCGCCTATCGATATTGCGATCTCCAAATTGGGCAGAGCTACGGATCAGGATGTAAGCGACATCATGGCGTTGCTCAGGGCAGGCTTCATCCTTGGCACTGAGTTCCGTCGATTGGCATTGCAGGCGATTGATATGTATGTTGGCAACAAAGAATCACCTAGATCCATTCTGAACACTATTCTGCACGACTACCTGGAGACTGAAGTTGACGAAGCCTTTTAACGCGCCCGTCCTCTCATCCGCCTTGGATACGCTGGTCAAAAGCCCTTTGAATCAGGCTGATGACGCGGCGCTTGTCTGTGCAGCAAAAGCGGTTTGGTACTCGGACGCGAACCTTGTGGGTGAGGTGAGGGCTTTTCTGAAGGCGCATTCCAGTGAGGTGGAGCTTCGTCGCGCAGGTTACTTGCTTGAGCGCTTCACGCGCTTTTCATGTGCGACGGATTCCCGGGTAATGGAAGCGTTGAAGGCGCTTGAATTGTTTTCGGCTTCTGCTGCCAAGCACAACGTGCAACCACAAGGCGCTGTTGCGCTGCGCAGCCGTCGTGATGAATTGGCGGTGTCTTGGGGGTTGAGTGAGGGGCTGGGGTTGAAGGCTCAAGCGCTGATGCCTTTCCAGACTCGCCATTACGAAGCCGAACAGCGTGCGGCATCTGCTTAGGCGTAGATTACAAACAAAGAACCCGGCTTGGACCGGGTTTTTTATTGCCTGCGATATCTTCAAGTCACGGAGACTTCCTACAGGGCTTTCAGGTTGTCCCTAGGAACTGGCGGCACTAGTCTTCTCGGGTCGCTGCCAATGTGGCGACCGGGACTGCAAGCCTGAAAATTTCACCAGGAGCCTATTTCTGTATGGAGTTTTACGATGATCAGCGACAACTTACGACTTGATATAACCATGCCTAAAGCTGCGTCCCACCTAGCAGGCGATCAACAAACCGACCAAATCTTCTCCGTACTCCCCAACCTGAACAGCGAAACCCTGCTCGCCAATGCCTCCCAAGACCTGGCAGCACTTCAAGCACTTGCAGGCAACTTGGCTTTTGACATCGACGGCCCACAGCGTGATGCAGTGCTGGGGATTCATCGGATGCTGGAAGGTATTCAGTTGATGGTGGACCGGGTGTTGGATCTATTTGAGGTGCCTGAACAGAAGTGATCGGGTGCCTATGAGGCCCATTCGCGAGCAAGCCCGCTCCCACATTTGACCGCATTGCCACGTCGGGCACCGATCAAAATGTGGGAGCGGGCTTGCTCGCGAAGAGGCCAGAGCCGCCGCTACATTTCTAAACCCTGGCACCGACCTTGCGGCCACCGACCAACCGCTCCAAAGCCTCACCCAACCCCAAGGCCTTGTCACCAATCAACAGGTGCCAAACCCCGCTGTCCAGCTGGCTCACACCCTGGCAACCCAGCGCAGTCAGGTCCGCTTCAGACAGCACCGAATCATCCCCCAGTTCCACCCGCAATCGGGTCATCGCCACCGCTTCCAGCTGGCGCACATTCGTGCGGCCGCCTAAAGCATTCAGCCACTTCTCGGCCTCCTGCACATTCACCGCAACCGGTTTATCCACAGGCTGGGCGGCCACCGGCGCACTGGCAACAAACGACGGCATCGCCAGGCGGATCTCATCGGCGATGCTGTCGGCCATTGGCCCTACGACCACCTGCAAACTCCCGCCGTTACCCGGCCGAACCACAGCCATGGCGCCCAGTGCTTTCAACTGCGCATCCACCGCCTTGTTGCGATCCACCATGTCCAGGCGCAGACGTGTAGTGCACGCGCCGACACTCAGCAAATTCTCTGCACCGCCGAGTGCGCGGATGTAGGCACTGGCCCGCTGGTTATCGGTCATCACCTCAGCCTGCACCACCTGGATGTCTTCACGCCCCGGTGTCTTCAGGTTGAACCGACGAATGCAATAGTTGAACACGCTGTAGTAGATCACCGCGTAAGCCAACCCGACCGGGAATACCAGCCAGCCGTTGGTGGATTTGCCCCAACCGAGCACCATGTCGATAAAGCCACCGGAGAAGGTAAAGCCCAGGTGGATATTCAGCATGTTGGTCACGGCCATCGACAGGCCGGTGAGCACCGCGTGGATCAGGTACAAAAATGGTGCGAGGAACATAAACGCGAATTCGATCGGCTCAGTCACGCCGGTCAAAAACGAGGTCAGCGCCATCGACAGGAAAATCCCGCCCATGACCTTGCGGCGTTCCGGCAGTGCATTGCGGTACATCGCCAAGCACGCGGCGGGCAGGCCGAACAGCATGACCGGGAACATACCTGTCATGAACTGGCCGCCTTTCGGGTCGCCGGCAAAATAGCGGGTCAGGTCGCCGGTGACGATGGCGCTGGTGGTTGGGTCGGTAAAGCTGCCGAACACAAACCACGCCATGTTGTTGAGGATATGGTGCAGGCCGGTGACGATCAGCAGGCGGTTGAACACGCCAAACACGAAGGCACCAAAGCTACCGCTTTCCATCAGCAGCACGCCAAAACTGTTGATGCCGTGCTGGATCGGCGGCCAGATCAGGCCAAAGATCACCCCCAGGGCGACCGCCGAAAACCCGGTGACAATCGGCACAAACCGTCGCCCACCAAAGAAGGCCAGGTACTCCGGCAGCTTGATGTCCTTGAAGCGGTTATACAGCCCACCGGCCATCAAGCCGCTGGCGATACCGGCGAGCATGCCCATGTTGATGGTGGTGTCCATCACCTTGAGCGTGGAGATCATCACCAGGTAACCAATCGCCCCGGCCAAACCTGCCGTGCCGTTATTGTCGCGGGCAAAACCCACCGCAATACCGATGGCGAAGATCAGCGCCAGGTTGGCGAAAATTGCTTGCCCGGCATCGTGCATCACCGCGATGTTCAAAAGATCGGTGTCGCCCAGGCGCAGCAAGAGGCCGGCGATCGGCAGAATCGCGATCGGCAGCATCAGCGCGCGGCCGAGGCGTTGCAAGCCTTCGATAAAGTGTTGGTACATGGCGTGTCTCCCTATTCTTGTTGTTTTCAGCTCAGCGGCCAGTGGTGTTGACAGGCTTGGCGAACGGCTTTGGCGCTGCTCAGGTCGAGCAGGCCCTGGCTCAATTGCCGGCATTGCGCCGCATCCAGGTGGCGGACACGGTCCTTGATTTCTCCGATTTGCGGCGGGCTGACGGACAGTTCACTCACACCCAGGCCAACCAGCACCGGCGTGGCCAGCGGGTCGGACGCCAGGGCGCCGCACACACCGACCCAACGCCCGTGTTTGGCCGCCCCCGCGCAAGTCTGGGCGATCAGCCGTAGCAAGGCCGGGTGCAGCGCATCGACCCGGGCGGCGAGGCCGGCGTGGTCGCGGTCCATGGCCAGGGTGTACTGGGACAGGTCATTGGTGCCAATGGACAGGAAGTCCGCGTGCTGGGCCAGTTGGTCGGCCATCAGCGCGGCGGCGGGCACTTCGATCATCACGCCCAGTTCCGGGCGCTGGGTCAGTTCCAGCTCCGCGCAGAGTTCATCCAGACGCTGGCGGATCTGCAGCAGTTCATCCACCTCGCTGACCATCGGCAGCAGGATGCGGCAACGCGCCAGCGGAGACACTTGCAGCAGGGCGCGCAGTTGTTGGTCGAGCACGTCCGGGCGCACCTGCGCCAGGCGAATGCCGCGCAGGCCCAGCACCGGGTTGGCCTCAACCGGCAGCGGCAGGTAGTCGAGCTGTTTGTCGCCGCCCACGTCGATGGTGCGGATGATCACCGACTTGTCGCCCATGGCGTCCAGCACGGCCTGGTAGGCCTGGCGTTGCTCCTGCTCATCCGGCGCGGTGCGGCGGTCGACAAACAGGAATTCGGTGCGCAACAGGCCAACGCCATCGGCGCCGTTTTCAAACGCCACTTGGGCTTCGGCGCTGGAGGCGACATTGGCAGCGACTTCAATGCTCACGCCATCGGTGGTGCGCGCCGGTTCCTGCGCGAAGGCCTGTTGCTGTTGGCGGCGCAGGGTTTGCGCATCGCGAATCTGGTGCACTTCAGCGTGGCGCGCCTCGCTGGGTGCCAGTTCCAGGCGACCGTTGGCCGCGTCCAGCACCACGCGTTGGCCTTGGGGCACATCGAGCACTTCGGCGCCCAGCGCGACCACACACGGCAAGCCTTTGCCGCGGGCCAAAATCGCGACGTGGGACGTGGCGCCGCCTTCGGCCATGCAAATGCCTACGGCGTTTTGCGCGCTCAATTGCAGCAGGTCGGAGGGGGTCAGTTCATGGGCGCTGACAATCGCACCGGCCGGCAATTCGAAGTGCCAGGCTTGCCCCAACAGCGCACGCAGTACGCGTTGTTGCAGGTCGCGCAGGTCGTTGGCGCGCTCGGCAAACAGCGGTTTACCCAGGGCCAGCAACACTGCGCATTGCGCCTGGATTGCATCGCGCCAGGCGTGGGTGGCGGCGCTGCCGTGTTCGATGGCGCCAGTGGCGGCGTCCAGCAGCGTGGGGTCTTCCAATAGCGCAAGGTGGGCGGCGAAGATGTCTTCTTCTTCGACATTCTTGCGTTGCCGTGCATGCTCCAGGGTAATGCGGATTTCGCCGCGCACGTGCTCCAGCGCGGTGTCCAGGCGCTGCAGTTGTTCGTCGGCGACATGGTTGCCCGTGTCTTGCGGCAGTTCGATACAGGTGAGGCGAAACAGCGGCCCGCAGACCAGACCGGGCGCGGCGCACACGCCTTGCAACACACCGGCTTCGGTGCTCACTCGACGCGGTGCCACGGCTACCGGCGCGTGGTGTTCTTCACTCACAGCAACCGAGAGTGCGGCCACCAACGCCTGCAACGCCGCCTCGCAATCCTTGCCGCGACAGGTGATCCGCACTTCATCACCTTCACCAATGCCCAACCCCATCAAACCAATCAGGCTGTCGCACGGCGCCGACTTACCGGCGAAGTGCAACTCTGCATAGCTGCTGAACCCTTGCGCGGTCTTGCGCACCAGGGCGGCGGGGCGGGCATGCAAACCGCCCCGGTGGGTAATGCGCACGCTGGCGCGCACTTCGGTGACCGAGTTATCCACAGCCGCCGGCGACAGCGCTGCCGAGCGCGCAACAATGTGCAGCAACGGCTCACCCACCTTGACGGTTTTTCCCGCTACCGGCCGCAGCTCAAAGCGCTCGCCATTGGTCAGAATGATCAGGCTGATCAGGCTTTTGCACTGGCGTGCGATACGGTCCAGATCAAACTGCACCAGCGCCTGGCCCTGACTCACCCGTGCGCCTTCCTTCACGAGCAGCGCAAACCCTTCGCCATTCAGCTCCACGGTGTCGATGCCCACATGCATCAGCACCTCGGCACCATTTTCGGCGCGAATCGTCAGCGCATGCCCGGTGCGGGCGACATGGATAATCACCCCGTCACAGGGCGCGTGCAGGCAGTCATTCAGCGGGTCGATGGCAATACCGTCGCCCATGGCGCCGCTGGCGAACACTTCGTCGGGAACGTTGCCCAGGGTCAGCACCGGGCCACTGAGTGGGGCGCTTAGGGTCAATTCATTATTGTTGTAAGACATGGGCACGGTACTCATCAGGAAAACGCTACTCAGTGAGTGCGGGTAACTTTGCTCAGGTGACGCGGCTGGTCCGGGTCCATCCCCCGCGCTTCAGCCAGGCCCGCAGCCATTACGTAAAAGCTTTGGATCGCCAGGATCGGGTCAAGGCTTGGGTGTTCGGCGCGGGTCAGGGTCAGGTCGCGCTCGCTGATATCGTCCGGCGCGGCCAGCAGCACGCGGGCGCCGCGTTGGCGCATGTCAGCGGCCAGGCTCAACAAGCCGGCCTGCTCTGCACCGCGTGGGGCGAACACCAGCAACGGGTAGCCTTGGTCGATCAAAGCCATCGGCCCGTGACGCACTTCGGCGCTGCTGAAGGCTTCGGCCTGGATCGCCGACGTTTCCTTGAGCTTGAGTGCGGCTTCCTGGGCGATGGCAAAACCGGCGCCGCGGCCGATGACAATCAGCCGCTGACTGGCGCGCAGGGCCTCGACCGCTGCGCGCCAGTCCTGGGTGGCGGCCTCACGCAGGCCGGCGGGCAATGCCTGGCAGGCTTGCAGCAGCAACAGGTCCTGGTTCCAGTGGCCGATCAGCTGCGCGCTGGCGCTGAGGGTGGCGATAAAGCTTTTGGTGGCGGCCACGCTGTGTTCCGGCCCCGCGCACAACGGCACATGGAATTCGCAGGCGGCTTCCAGCGGCGACTCTTCGGCGTTGACCAGCGAAATGCTCAAGGCGCCGCGTTTGCGCAGCAGGCGCAGGCTGTTGACCAGGTCCGGGCTTTGCCCCGATTGGGAGAAACCGAACGCGACCTGGCCACTGACTTTCAGCGGCGCCTGCAACAAGGTCACCACCGACATCGGCAACGACGCCACCGGAATGCCCACATGCTGCATGGCCAGGTAGGCGAAGTAACTGGCGGCATGGTCTGAACTGCCACGGGCGATGGTCATCGCCACTTGCGGCGGCTGGCGGCGCAGGCGCCCGGCGACTTCTTCCAGCATCGGGTGCAGGCGTTGCAGTTGCGCCGCGACGGCGTCACAGGAGGCCAGGGCCTCTTCAAGCATTTTTGAAGTCAATGGTTTCTCCTTCGACCATTACGTCGGTGAGTGTCAGGGAGCGGTCCAGGCGCACGCAGTCGGCAAAGCTGCCGGGTTGCAGGCGGCCGCGTTCTTCCAGGCCCAGGTAATCCGCAGGAAATTGCGACAGGCGTTGTGAGGCTTCGCTGATGGGCAGGCCGATTTTCACCAGGTTGCGCAGCGCCTGGTCCATCGTCAGGGTGCTGCCCGCCAGCGTGCCGTCCGCCAGGCGTACGCCGCCCAGGCATTTGGTGACGGTGTGGCTGCCCAGCTTGTATTCGCCATCGGGCATGCCGGCGGCGGCGGTGGAATCGGTGACGCAGTACAGGCACGGGATCGAGCGCAAGGCCACGCGGATGGCGCCGGGGTGTACGTGGAGCAAATCCGGGATCAATTCCGCGTATTTGGCGTGGGCCAGGGCGGCGCCGACGATGCCCGGTTCGCGGTGATGCAGCGGGCTCATGGCGTTATACAAATGCGTGAAGCTGGTAGCGCCGGCCGCGAGGGCGGCGACGCCTTCTTCATAACTGCCCAGGGTGTGGCCGATCTGCATGCGCACACCGCGTTGGCTGAGCGCGCGGATCAGGGTGTCGTGGCCGGCGATCTCCGGCGCAATGGTGATCACCCGGATGGGCGCCAGGCGCAGGTAGGCTTCAACTTCGGCCATCAGCGCAGTGTGGGCGAAGTTGGGTTGTGCACCAAGTTTGCCGGGGTTGATGTAGGGCCCTTCCAGGTGCACGCCGAGTACACGGGCGCTGCCGGTGGGGCGCTGCTCGCAGAAGGTGCCGAGCTGGCCGAGCACACGAGAGATTTCGTCCACCGGCGCGGTCATGGTGGTGGCCAGCAGCGAGGTCGTGCCAAACCGCACGTGGGTGCGGGTGATGGTCTCGAAGGCGGCGACGCCTTCCATGATGTCTTTGCCGCCACCACCGTGTACGTGCAGGTCGATAAAGCCCGGCAGCAGGTACGGCAAATCGTTTTCAGCCGGGTCGCACGGCGTGCCTTCGATGGCGACGACCTTGCCGTGTGCGTGCACCAGGCGGCCGCGAATCCAGCCACCGGGTGTGAGGATGTTGTCTTCGGACATGGGCAGTTCTCTAGAGGCGCAGTTCAGCGCTATAGTCGTGGCGGCGCAGCTCTGCGACAAAGTCGTAGTAGTCGTTGCGGCAGTAGGTGTCGGTGATTTCAATCGGCGTGTTGTCGGCGGTGTAGCCGACCCGGGTCATCAGCAGCATGGCGGTGCCGGGGGCAATGCCCACCAACTTGGCGAACTCGTCCGAGGCGTTGATCGCCTGGATATGTTGCAGGGCGCGCACGATCGGCTTGCCGATGCTTTCCAGGTATTCGTAGAGCGAATTGCCGATGGCTTGCGGGTGCGGCAAGACAGCGGCGGGCATGGCGGTCATTTCAATCGCCATGACCGTGTCATCGGCCTTACGCAGACGCTTGAGGCGCGCCACTTTGTCGCTGGGCGACAGGCCCAGGCGGATCAGCTCTTCGTGGGTTGGCGGGGTGATATCGCGCTCCAGCCACTGGGAGCTGGGCACAAAGCCCTTGAGTCGGAGCATTTCGCTGAAGCCCGACAGGCGTGACAGCGGCTGCTCCAGGCGCGGCGTGATAAAGGTGCCAGAGCCTTGGCTGCGGCGGATCAGGCCTTGGGCAAACAACACTTCCAGCGCCTTACGGGCAGTGACTCGCGAAATGCTCAACTGCTCGCTGAGGGCGCGTTCCGACGGCAATGCCTGCTCGGATTTCCACTGGCCGGCATGGATCGCCGCTTCAAGGTTGCGGGCCAGTTGCAGGTACAGCGGCGTGGATTGCTTGTCGTCGGGGCGCAGCGTCAGGATAGGGTTCATCTGTGAAGTTTCCGATGCGGTTATTGGAGTGTTGTCGCCCGGTAATGGCCGGAAATTAATACCACTTAAATACCATGTCAATGCAGCCAAAACGGTGCGCGTGCCGGTTTAAAGGCGCTTTAATGGTGCCTGGCATCAAGTGGTATTAGAGAGGTCTTTAAGGCACGCACAAGTGCACAGCCCGCGCGGTGAACTGGTATTCACCGGCAGGCGCTGCCGAGGGCAGGAATTATTTTCGAATTATTTTACGAACGGTCGCGGATTACGGCCGAATCTCGATCATGGTGCCGTCTTTGACCAGGTTCCAGACTTCACGCATATCGACGTTGCGCATGCCGATGCAGCCGTCGGTCCAGTCCAGGGTGTGGAACCACTGCTCCGGGTATTCCTCGGTGTCGGGCGTCCCGTGGATCATGATCATGCTGCCCGGTTTCACGCCTTCGCGGCGCGCGCGGGCGGAGTCACTGATGTTCGGGTAGGAGATGTGCATGGCCAGGTTGAAGCGGTCGCTGGTCTTGCGCCAGTCGATCCAATAAAAGCCTTCCGGCGTGCGGCGGTCACCTTCGAACTGCTTGGTGCCTTTCGGGTTTTTGCCCAAGGAGATCCGATAGCTCTTGAGCGGCTTGCCGTCGTTGATCAGTTGCAACTGATGGGCGGACTTGAGCACCAGGACTTTTTCGACAGGTTTACCGCCAAGGGTTTCCACCGAAGAGGCCAAAGACAGGCTAGCGAACGACAGGCAGATAAGAGCGAGCAACCAACGCATTAAAACGGATTCCCTGGGAAAAGGTGCTGCCTGGAGTGTTGTTATTTGGCCGGCCGCGTCATTGGCGGCACTGACTCGCTGCGCACCGGAAACAGTTGCTGCCGACGGTCAGCGAAGAAGCATTCTAAGGTACGCCCGACCGTGCGGAAAGCCAGCTCTGACCAAGGGATGTCGGCTTCATCGAACAGCTTCACTTCAAGGCTTTCGGGGCCTGCCGCATAGTCCAGGTCGACCAGTTCGGCGCGGTAGAAAATATGCACCTGGCTGATGTGCGGTACATCGATCAGGGTGTAGATGCTCAGGTTGTGCACGCGGGCGCAGGCCTCTTCCAGGGTTTCGCGCATGGCGGCCTGTTCCACGGTCTCGCCGTTCTCCATGAAGCCGGCTGGAAGGGTCCAGTAACCCAGGCGCGGCTCGATGGCGCGGCGGCACAGCAACACTTTATCGCCCCACACCGGCACGGTGCCGGCAACGATATTGGGGTTCTGGTAGTGAATGGTCGAGCAGTGATCACACACAAAGCGCAGGCGTGCGTCGCCTTCGGGAATGCGCTGGGTAACCGGTTTACCGCACTGGCTGCAGAAGTTCATGCTGGGGTTCCTGGAGAGTCGGCCTATCTTGGCTTGACGGGCAGGGCCCTGCAAGTTGTCGTTTCGCGACATGCACCGGGTTTTGGGGTTGGGCACCCGCACGCTTTGGTGCATGATGCAAGGTAGCCAACAGACCGAGATGACTCATGCTGGACGAGCTACTTCGCCGGGTAAGCAATCACACCCCTCATACGCTGGAGACTGACGGGCGTTTCCCCGAGGCTGCGGTGTTGGTGCCGATTACCCGCAGTGACGAACCTGAGCTGATCCTGACCTTGCGCGCCAGCGGCCTGTCGACCCACGGTGGCGAAGTGGCGTTTCCGGGCGGGCGACGTGACCCCGAGGACCCGGACCTGATCTTTACCGCACTGCGCGAAGCCGAAGAAGAAATCGGCTTGCCCCCCGGCCTGGTGGAGGTCATCGGCCCGTTGAGTCCCTTGATCTCCTTGCACGGCATCCGTGTAACGCCCTATGTCGGGGTCATCCCCGATTACGTCGAATACCTGGCCAATGATGCCGAGATCGCCGCCGTCTTCAGCGTGCCCCTGGAGTTTTTCCGCCAGGACCCGCGCGAACATACCCACCGCATCGATTACCAGGGCCGCAGTTGGTATGTGCCCAGCTATCGGTTTGGCGAGTACAAGATCTGGGGGCTGACGGCGATCATGATTGTCGAGCTGATCAACCTGCTCTATGACGACGCCAAGATCAGCCTGCATCAGCCGCCCAAGAGCTTTATCAATATCTAAGCCATCGCTTGAATGGCCAGCCGTGAGGACAAACCATGAAATACCGCCTGGGCGACGCCCGCGTCGAGACGCATCCACAAAGCTGGGTGGCACCGAATGCCACGCTGGTTGGCAAGGTCAAGCTGGAGGAGGGCGTCAACGTCTGGTTCAACGCGGTGTTGCGTGGCGACAATGAACTGATCCTGATCGGCAAGAACAGCAACGTGCAGGATGGCAGCGTGATGCACACCGACATGGGCTATCCGCTGACCCTGGGCACTGGCGTGACCATCGGTCATAACGCCATGTTGCACGGCTGCACCGTCGACGACTACAGCTTGATCGGCATTAATGCGGTCATCCTCAACGGCGCCAAAATCGGCAAACATTGCATCATCGGCGCCAATTCGTTGATCGGTGAAGGCAAGGAAATCCCCGATGGCTCGTTGGTGATGGGCTCGCCGGGCAAGGTGGTGCGCGAGCTGACCGAGGCGCAGAAGCGCATGCTCGAAGCCAGCGCCGCGCACTATGTGCATAACGCGCAGCGGTATGCGCGTGATTTGGCTGAGCAAGCAGAATGAACCCGCTGGAACGACCTGTCGCCTCGCCGTGCGTGAGCATCTGCGCGTTAGACGATGACGATATTTGCACCGGCTGCCAGCGCACCGTGGATGAGATTACGCGCTGGAGCCGTATGGACAACGCCGAGCGCCGGGTGGTGCTGGGGTTGTGCCATGAGCGGGCGAAGGCGAGTGGGTTGGTGTGGATGATGCCCGGCAAATCGGGTGCCTGATAGACCGCTTTCGCGAGCAAGGCCGCTCCCACATTCGATCGTGTTTATCCTGTAGGAATACGGTCAAAGTGTGGGCGCGGGCTTGCTCGCGAAGAGGCCCTTCCAGACGACATATTTCAAAATGTGAAGTACCCTGTGGCCCCTGCCCACAGGTCTCCCGCGCTATGTTCTTCCTGATCGCCTACATCAGCAGTGTCGTGCTGATTAACTTCGCTTTCTCCACCGCCCCGCACCTGGACGTCATCTGGTCCGCCTGGGGTGGCCTGGTGTTTATCCTGCGCGACATGGTGCAAACCCGCTTCGGCCACGGTGCGATCATCGCCATGCTGGCGGCGCTGGTGCTGTCGTATATCACCTCCGACCCGTCCATCGCCCTGGCCAGCGCCACGGCGTTTGCGGTATCCGAGTGCATTGACTGGCTGGTGTTCAGCATCACCAAGCGCCCGCTGCATGATCGCCTGTGGATAAGTTCGGCGCTGAGCATTCCCATTGATACCTTTATCTTCTTTGGCCTGATCGGCGCGCTGACGCCAGCGGTGGCCGGCACGGCGTTGGTGTCGAAATTCGCCGGGGTCACAGTGGTGTGGCTGATCATGGCGTGGCGTCTGCGCAAACGGGCCGTCGCCAACTGAGGCCAATTTTTGCAGTTCATGTAAAATGCCGGCCTTTCTCCCCATGATCCGCTCCCCTGAGGACCTGAGATGACCCGAATCGGAACTCCATTGTCGCCAACCGCGACCCGCGTTTTGCTGTGTGGCTGCGGTGAGCTGGGCAAGGAAGTGGTAATCGAACTGCAACGCCTGGGCGTTGAAGTGATTGCCGTGGATCGCTACGCCAACGCGCCGGCCATGCAGGTTGCGCACCGTAGCCACGTGATCAACATGCTCGACGGCGCCGCCCTGCGTGCCGTGATCGAAGCGGAAAAACCGCACTTCATCGTGCCGGAAATCGAAGCCATTGCTACCGCCACCCTGGTGGAGCTGGAAGCCGAAGGCTTCACCGTGATCCCGACTGCGCGTGCCACCTCGCTGACCATGAACCGTGAGGGCATCCGTCGCCTGGCCGCTGAAGAGCTGGACCTGCCGACTTCGCCGTACCACTTCGCCGACACCTTCGAAGACTACAGCAAGGCCGTGCAAGACCTGGGCTTCCCGTGCGTGGTCAAGCCGGTGATGAGTTCGTCGGGCAAGGGCCAGAGCCTGCTGCGCAGCACAGACGATGTGCAGAAAGCCTGGGATTACGCCCAGGAAGGCGGGCGGGCGGGTAAAGGTCGGGTGATCATCGAAGGCTTCATCGACTTCGACTACGAAATCACCCTGCTGACCGTGCGCCACATCGGCGGCACCACTTTCTGCGCGCCGGTCGGCCACCGTCAGGAAAAGGGCGACTACCAGGAATCCTGGCAGCCGCAAGCCATGAGCCCGATTGCCCTGGCGGAATCCGAGCGCGTCGCCAAAGCGGTCACCGAGGCGCTGGGCGGTCGAGGCCTGTTCGGCGTGGAATTGTTCATCAAGGGCGATCAGGTGTGGTTCAGCGAAGTGTCGCCGCGCCCGCATGACACCGGCCTGGTGACCCTGATTTCTCAGGACCTTTCGCAGTTTGCGCTGCACGCGCGCGCCATCCTGGGCTTGCCGATTCCGTTGATCCGCCAGTTCGGGCCTTCGGCTTCGGCGGTGATTCTGGTGGAAGGGCAGTCGACTCAGACAGCGTTCGCCAACCTCGGCGCTGCCTTGAGCGAACCGGACACGGCGTTGCGTCTGTTTGGCAAGCCGGAAGTAAACGGCCAGCGCCGCATGGGTGTGGCGTTGGCGCGGGATGAGTCGATTGAGGCTGCCCGAGCTAAAGCGACCCGTGCTTCGAAGGCTGTTGTTGTAGAGCTGTAAACCCAACCCGATCGTTCCCACGCTCTGCGTGGGAATGCAGCCCGGGACGCTCTGCGTCCCCAAGCGGGACGCGGAGCGTCACAAGAGGCATTCCCACGCGGAGCGTGGGAACGATCGGCTTCAGGCGACCTTGTTCAAATCATTATCCCGCGTCTCTTTCAGGCACAGCACAGCAATCAAGCTGAGTAACGCTGCCGCCGACACATACCCGCCGACATAACTCAGCCCGCCCATTGCCACCAGCTTGGTCGCGAAAAATGGTGCCGCCGACGCACCGACAATTCCCCCCAGGTTATACGCCGCCGAAGCGCCGGTATAACGCACGCGCGTCGGGAACAGTTCCGGCAGCAAGGCGCCCATCGGCGCGAAGGTCACGCCCATCAGGAACAGCTCCAGCGCCAGGAACAACGCCACCGCCCAGGTCGAACCGTGGGTCAGCAGTGGTTCCATGGTGAAGCCCGACAGAATCGCCAGCACGGCACCGACAATCAGCACCGGCTTGCGCCCGTAGCGGTCACTGGCCAAGGCTGCCAAGGGTGTGGCCAGGCCCATGAACAGCACGGCGAAGCACAGCAAGCCCAGGAACGTTTCGCGGCTGTAGCCCAGGGTGGAAACGCCGTAGCTCAGGGAAAACGCAGTGGTGATGTAGAACAGTGCATAACACACCACCATCGACGCGGCGCCCAGCAGTACCGGCAACCAATGCTGGCTGAACAGTTCCACCAACGGCACTTTCACCGGTGCTTCCTTGGCCACGGCGTTGGCGAACACCGGGGTTTCATGCAGTTTCAACCGCGCATACAGGCCGACCATCACCAACGCTGCGCTGAGGATGAACGGAATGCGCCAGCCCCAGCTGCGGAATTGCTCGTCGTTCAGGCTCATGGCCAGGATCAGGAACAAGCCGTTGGCGGCCAGAAAACCAATCGACGGGCCGAGTTGCGGGAACATGCCGAACCAGGCGCGCTTGCCCTTTGGGGCGTTCTCGGTCGCCAGCAATGCCGCGCCACCCCATTCCCCGCCAAGCCCGAGGCCCTGGCCGAAACGCAGCACACATAACAGAATCGGGGCCCAGGCGCCGATGCTGTCGTAGCCCGGCAGCAAGCCGATCAGTGTGGTGCACACCCCCATCAGCAGCAACGAGGCGACCAGGGTTGACTTGCGCCCGATACGGTCACCGAAATGGCCGAACAGCGCGGAGCCCAATGGGCGGGCGATGAAGGCGATGCCGAAGGTCAGGAACGACGCCAGCATCTGCGCGGTGCCGGACGTCTGCGGGAAGAACACCGGGCCGATCACCAGCGCGGCCGCGGTGGCGTAGATATAGAAATCGTAGAACTCGATGGCGGTGCCGACGATGCTCGCGGTCGCGACCCGTGCGGTCGAGTTGAGCGGGGCGGCGGTTGCCGCCTCGTTGTAGGTGGTGCTCATGGCAGTATCCCTGACGGTCATTGCGCGTTTGGACGCGGATTATTATTGGTCGAACACCCAAGGATCAGGGGTGTAGGCGGGGCGGCTCGGGATGGGAGCAAACACCGGTCAGACACGGTAAAGCGGTGCCTGGACGCGCTGAGTGCGGGTAGCACGCGGTCGGGCGGGGCTTGGGTAAGCCGCCCGATTATAGGAAGGGGTTTGAACAGACAACAAGGGGCTCGATCACGATCTATCAAACGCTGCAAATCAACGGTGCCAAGCGCTTACGCGGCGACCGGCACCCGGCTGGTGTGCCAGATCAGCACCTTGCTGACGCGGTTGTCCTCGGTTTCGAGGATTTCCAGGCGATAGCGGCCGATTTTCAGGCACACCGCGCAATCTGGAATGGTCTCCAGCGCTTCGGTGACCAGGCCGTTGAGGGTCTTGGGGCCGTCGCTGGGCAGGTGCCAGCCCAGGCTCTTGTTCAGTTCGCGGATCGAGGCAGCGCCGTCGATGATGAAACGGCCATCGGGTTGCGCGTCGACATGCGGGTTATCCACCGCCTGATCGCTTTCGAATTCGCCGACGATTTCTTCAAGAATGTCTTCCAGGGTGACAATACCCAGCACTTCGCCGTATTCGTCCACCACCATGCCCAGGCGTCGCTGCTGCTTGTGGAAGTTCAGCAACTGCAGTTGCAGCGGGGTGCTTTCCGGGACGAAGTAGGGTTCGTGGCACGCGGCGAGCAAGGCATCTTTGGTCAGGCTGGCATCAGGCAGCAGGTGTTGGATCTGCCGGGTGTTGAGCACCGCTTCGACTTGGTTGATGTCACTGTGGAAGACCGGCAGGCGCGTGCGCTGGGAGGTGCGCAATTGCTCGATGATTTCTTCAACCGGATCGTCCAGGTTGATGCCGTCCACTTCGCTGCGCGGTACCAGGATGTCGTTGACCGTGATGTTGTCCAGAGCGTGAATGCCGGGCATGCCGTGGCTGCGGCTTTGATCGGCCTCGGGCTCCGGTTCATCATCGTGGTCGGGCAGCGGCTCGTCGCTTTTTTTCACCACGCCGGTTTTGCGTGCGAAGGGGCGCAGCAGCAGCAGGCTGATGCCATTGAACAGCCACGCCAGCGGATAAAGCAATTTCAGCGGCACGCCCAGCAATGTGTTGCCAAAGCCCAGTACGGCCTGGGGATGGCGAACTGCGAGGGCGCGGGGCAGGTAGTCGGCGAGCACCAGCAGAATCGCACAAGAGATCAGCCAGCCGAGCCACGGGCCGTTCTGCGCCCAGGCATAGATCGCCAGCAAGGTGCAGAGGATAACCACCGCAGCGCGACACAAGCTGTTGCACAGGATCAGGCTGTTACGCGGGAAGTTCAGGCGGGCGGCCGCCTTGTCACCCTGGCGTGTACCAGGGCGCAGTGCCAGCAGGTGTTGTTGTGCGGCTTCGATGGCGGTAAACAGCGCCGCCCATAACACCAGCAAGGCGATTACCGCGAGCATCGGCCCAAGGGGCAAGTTGTCCATGATTGCTGCCCGTCAAATATGCAGGATGTATTCGCGAACCAGCTTGCTGCCGAAATAGGCCAGCATCAGCAGGCAGAAACCGGCCAGGGTCCAGCGGATCGCTTTGTGCCCACGCCAGCCGAGACGGTTGCGACCCCACAGCAAGACGCTGAACACGACCCAGGCCAGGCACGCCAGCAAGGTTTTGTGCACCAAGTGCTGGGCGAACAGGTTTTCGACGAACAGCCAGCCGGAAATCAGCGACAGCGACAGCAGTGTCCAGCCGGCCCACAGGAAACCGAACAGCAGGCTTTCCATGGTTTGCAGTGGCGGGAAGTTCTTGATCAGCCCGGACGGGTGCTTGTTTTTGAGCTGGTGGTCCTGCAGCAGCACGAGCAACGCCTGGAACACGGCGATGGTGAACATGCCGTAGGCGAGAATCGACAACAGAATGTGGGCGAGGATGCCCGGTTCCTCGTCAATGACCTGCACGGTGCCGGTCGGGGCAAATTGCGCCAGCAGCACCGTGAGTATGCCGAGGGGGAATAGCAGTACCAGCAGGTTCTCGACGGGGATTCGATAGCAGGCCATCAACGTCAGCGCGATGACAGCGGCGGCGATCAGGCTGGCAGCGCTGAAAAAGTCCAGGCCCAGGCCGACCGGCGTCATCAGATGCGTGAACAGGCTCGCGGCATGGGCCAGCAGGGCGATGACGCCAACGCCCACCAGCAGGCGTTTGTCCGCTTTTGTGCCCTGGGCCAGACGAGTGCCCTGATAGAGAGTCGCAGCGGCATACAACAGGGCGGCGGCGAGGCTGGGTAGCAAACTGGGTGACAAGGGGACCATAAATCCTGATAGACAAGCCCGAAAGGCGCTGAGTTTGGCACACACCTGCGCTGCACGAAAGACTCCCGGGCCAGACAGCGGGTGTGCACAGGCGCAGTCTTCGCTATAATCCGTGACCTGCCCACGCCGCAGGCTCGCTGAGCGCTGTTTTTAATAGCGATTTACCACAGCCTGGGCCGCCATTACCTCGGTCACCACTGCATTTCGATGAATAGGGCCTGAAAGGATCGCGCATGTTTGAAAACTTGACTGACCGTCTCTCGCAGACGCTGCGCCATGTCACCGGCAAGGCCAAGCTGACCGAGGACAATATTAAAGACACCCTGCGTGAAGTACGCATGGCGTTGCTGGAAGCCGACGTGGCCTTGCCTGTGGTCAAGGACTTCGTCAACTCGGTCAAAGAGCGCGCCGTGGGCACCGAAGTGTCCCGCAGCCTGACGCCGGGCCAGGCTTTTGTGAAGATCGTCCAGGCCGAACTCGAAAGCCTGATGGGCGCGGCCAACGAAGACTTGAACCTCAGCGCCGTACCGCCAGCCGTTGTGCTGATGGCCGGTCTGCAAGGTGCGGGTAAAACCACCACCGCCGGCAAGCTGGCGCGCTTCCTTAAAGAGCGCAAGAAGAAGTCGGTGATGGTGGTGTCGGCCGACGTGTACCGTCCGGCGGCCATCAAGCAGCTCGAAATGCTTGCCGGTGAAGTGGGGGTGACCTTCTTCCCGTCCGACCTGAGCCAGAAGCCGGTCGACATTGCCAACGCGGCTATTAAAGAAGCCAAGCTCAAATTCATCGACGTGGTTATCGTCGATACCGCCGGTCGCCTGCACATCGACGAAGAGATGATGGGCGAGATCAAGGCGCTGCATGCCGCGATCAACCCGGTCGAAACGCTGTTCGTGGTCGACGCCATGACCGGCCAGGATGCGGCCAACACCGCCAAGGCCTTCGGCGACGCACTGCCGCTGACCGGCGTGATCCTGACCAAGGTCGACGGTGACGCCCGTGGCGGTGCCGCGCTGTCGGTACGTGCCATCACCGGCAAGCCGATCAAGTTCATCGGTATGGGCGAGAAGAGCGACGCGCTCGAGCCGTTCCACCCAGAGCGGATCGCCTCGCGTATCCTCGGCATGGGTGACGTGCTCAGCCTGATCGAACAGGCCGAAGCCACCCTCGACAAAGACAAGGCCGACAAGCTGGCCAAAAAGCTGAAGAAGGGCAAGGGCTTCGACCTCGAAGACTTCCGCGATCAGCTGCAACAGATGAAAAACATGGGCGGCCTCGGCGGCCTGATGGACAAGCTGCCGAACATCGGCGGTGTGAACCTGGCGCAAATGGGCAATGCCCAAGGCGCGGCAGAGAAGCAGTTCAAGCAGATGGAAGCCATCATCAACTCCATGACCCCGGCCGAGCGCCGCGACCCTGAGCTGATCAGCGGTTCGCGCAAGCGTCGGATCGCCATGGGTTCCGGCACCCAGGTGCAGGACATCGGTCGCTTGATCAAGCAGCACAAGCAAATGCAGAAGATGATGAAGAAATTCTCCGCCAAAGGTGGAATGGCCAAGATGATGCGCGGCATGGGCGGTATGTTGCCCGGCGGTGGCATGCCCAAAATGTAAAGTATTCGAGCGCAAGCATGCTTGCGCTCCGACCCACAGGGATGTGGGATCTCCAGCAAACCCGCGGTTAGCGGGAGCTGACTCGCCGTTTTAACCGACGGCTCTATAGCAGATCTGAGTGGCACGCTGATAGGCGCCAGAAAAAGACATTTGCAAAAGTCCGGATATTCCTTA
>PJQF01000102.1_pt1 | contig 55362 bp, 44 predicted proteins | sample 1503741 | NCBI WGS metagenome assembly PJQF01 (sample SAMN07775949, study PRJNA414020) | Biofilm metagenome, whole genome shotgun sequencing project. | isolation source: biomolecule (vanillin) treated reverse osmosis membrane biofilm | place: India: Nagpur | collected 2017-03-21
GAGGCAACTAAACAATGAAATTTCTCGACTTCTTTCGCGCCAACAAAAAGCCAAGTACCGCGTCGGTAGCGAAAGAGCGTCTACAGATCATCGTGGCGCACGAACGCGGCCAACGCAGTACACCGGACTACCTGCCAGCCTTGCAGAAGGAACTGGTCGAGGTGATTCGCAAGTACGTCAATATCGGCAACGATGACGTGCACGTCGCCCTGGAAAACGACGGCAGCTGCTCGATTCTGGAACTCAATATCACCCTGCCTGATCGTTAATCGAAAAGGCGCCCGCCACGGCGGCTCGGTCACCTTGATCCCCTGGCGGGAACCGGGTGAGCGAGCCGCCGTTGGCGTTTGTTACGAGGCTGTTTAATGCCGCTGTCCAATATCCATATCCTGCATCAGGACGACGCCGTCCTGGTGGTGAACAAGCCGACCTTGCTGCTCTCGGTGCCCGGCCGCGCCGATGACAACAAGGACTGCCTGATCACCCGCCTGCAGGAAAACGGTTACCCCGAGGCCCGCATAGTCCATCGCCTGGACTGGGAAACCTCAGGAATCATCCTGCTCGCACGGGACGCCGACACCCACCGCGAACTGTCCCGCCAGTTTCACGACCGCGAAACCGAAAAGGCCTACACCGCCTTGGCCTGGGGCCAGCCGACACTGGACAGCGGCAGCATCGACCTGCCCCTGCGCTACGACCCGCCGACCAAGCCACGCCATGTGGTCGACCATGAGTTCGGCAAGCACGCGCTGACCTTCTGGAAAGTGCTGGAGCGTTGCGGCGATTGGTGCCGCGTCGAGCTGACGCCGATTACCGGCCGTTCACACCAGTTGCGCGTGCATATGCTGTCGATCGGCCACCCGTTGTTGGGCGATGGCTTGTACGCCCATGAACAAGCCCTGGCCGCCTGGCCGCGCCTGTGCCTGCATGCGAGCATGTTGAGCTTTACGCACCCGCAAAGCGGCGAGCGGCTGCGCTTTGAGTGCCCGGCCCCTTTCTAAGTTGGCACTGCATTAAAAATGTGGGAGGGGGCTTGCTCCCGATTAAGGTGTATCAGCACTGAATAGTTCGCTGATACCCCGCTATCGGGAGCAAGCCCCCTCCCACATTTGTAATGTGCACTTCTGGCCATCGAACGGTAAACTCCGCGCATTGCTGTCTGGAGCTATTTATGCGCGAAGCGTTGAATCAAGGCCTGATCGACTTCCTCAAGGCCTCCCCTACTCCTTTTCATGCCACCGCCGCCCTCGCCCAGCGCCTGGAAGCGGCCGGTTACCAGCGTCTCGACGAGCGCGAAACCTGGGCCACCGAGGCCAACGGTCGCTATTACGTGACCCGTAACGATTCCTCGATCATCGCGTTCAAGCTTGGTCGCCACTCGCCGCTGCAGGGCGGGATTCGCCTGGTCGGCGCCCACACTGACAGCCCGTGCCTGCGGGTCAAGCCCCAGCCGGAGCTGCAGCGCCAGGGTTTCTGGCAGTTGGGTGTGGAAGTCTACGGCGGTGCGCTGCTGGCCCCGTGGTTCGACCGCGACCTGTCACTGGCCGGCCGCGTGACCTTCCGCCGCGACGGCAAGGTCGAGAGCCAACTGATCGACTTCAAGCTGCCCATCGCCATCATCCCCAACCTGGCTATTCACCTGAACCGTGAAGCCAACCAGGGTTGGGCGATCAATGCCCAGACCGAACTGCCGCCGATCCTGGCGCAATTCGCCGGTGACGAGCGCGTGGACTTCCGCGCCGTGCTCACCGAGCAATTGGCGCGCGAACACGGCTTGAACGCCGACGTGGTACTCGACTACGAGTTGAGCTTCTACGACACCCAAAGTGCAGCGGTGATTGGCCTGAATGGCGACTTCATCGCCGGCGCCCGCCTGGACAACCTGCTGTCGTGCTACGCCGGCCTGCAAGCCTTGCTCACCAGCGAAACCGATGAAACCTGTGTGCTGGTGTGCAACGACCACGAAGAAGTCGGCTCCTGCTCGGCCTGCGGTGCCGACGGCCCGATGCTGGAACAGACCCTGCGCCGCCTGTTGCCGGAAGGTGATGAGTTCGTACGCACCATTCAGAAATCACTGTTGGTGTCGGCGGACAATGCCCACGGCGTCCACCCGAACTACGCCGAGAAACACGACGCCAACCATGGCCCGAAACTGAATGCGGGCCCGGTAATCAAGGTCAACAGCAACCAGCGCTACGCCACCAACAGCGAAACCGCCGGTTTCTTCCGCCATCTGTGCATGGCTCAGGAAGTCCCGGTGCAGAGTTTCGTGGTACGCAGCGACATGGGCTGTGGCTCGACCATCGGCCCGATCACCGCCAGCCATTTGGGCGTGCGCACCGTGGACATCGGCCTGCCGACGTTTGCCATGCACTCCATCCGTGAACTGTGCGGCAGCCATGACCTGGCGCATTTGGTCAAGGTACTGGGTGCGTTCTACGCGAGCCGCGACCTGCCCTGAATTTGCAGGGCAACTCGGTCAAAAATGTGGGAGGGGGCTTGCCCCCGATAGCAGTGGGTCAGTCAACATTTTAGTGGCTGATAGACTGTCATCGGAGCAAGCCCCCTCCCACATTGGGTTTTGTGTACAGCTCGCCTGCAAACTGACCTGCATCATCTGCACTTCTGATAATCCGACCTAGACTTGTCAGTATTCCCACTCTGACAAGGCCGTCGCCCCATGATCTCCATGTCCTCTTTCCACGCCATGCTTATCCCCATCCTGATCGGCATGATCCTGCTCGCGACCGGCTTCAACTTTCGCGACAAGCCCGTCGGCGTGTTTGGCATGTGGGTCGGTATGCTGCTGATCCTGGGAACCGTGGTTTACAAAATCCTCGCCAAACTGGCGGAATGACAAATGCACTCGCATTGGGCATAACGGCCTCGTACACTCGGTCAATTCGTCGTTTCCAAGGTTGACCGCCTCGTGTTTTCCCGTCTTCGTGCCCTGCCCTGCTGTTTCCTGATCGCCCTGCTGATGCTGCTGCCGCTCACGCCTGCCCAAGCCGTGGGCTTGCCCGGTTTGCTGGGCAGCACCAACAAGACCCAGCCCCAGGCCGACGTGCCGCTGGGGCAGTCGTTGGACGAGGTCATCAAAACCCTGGAAAACGACCGGCAGCGCACTCAGTTGCTGAGCGATTTAAAAAAGCTGCGCGAAGCCACGCAAAAGGCCCAACCCGCCGCCGAACAAGGCGTTCTCGGCTTGATCGGCGGCACCCTGGCCGGCCTTGAGGCACAGTTTTCCGGTGCAGACAGCCCGCTGGGGCGCTGGTCCGACGAAGTTGAACTGGCCAAGGATGAACTTAGCGCGCTGATGATGCCGGCCAGTGAATGGCTGCCGATCATTTTCGGCTTTGCCGTCATCCTCGCGGTCTGGAGCCTGCTGGCCGCCGCCCTGATCTGGCTCAGCCATCGCGTACGCGAGCGTTTCGGCCTGCCCGAGGAACTGCCGCAACACCCACGCACCTGGGACATGCTGCGCTTCGCCCTGCGCAAATTGGGGCCGTGGCTGATCGCCCTGGTCATCACGGTTTACCTGAGCTATGTGCTGCCCTCGTCCCTGGGCAAATCCCTGGCGATGGTATTGGCCTATGCGTTGGTGGTCGGCACCTGTTTCTCGGCGATCTGCGTGATTGCCTTCTCCGTACTCGACGGCCCGCACCGCCACCGTGCGCTCTACATCCTGCGTCGCCAGGCCTTCCGCCCGCTGTGGCTGATCGGCAGTTTCGCCGCCTTCGGTGAAGCGCTGAGCGACCCGCGAATGATGCAGGCCCTGGGTCAGCACCTGGCCCACACGGCCGCGACCGTCGCCAATGTGATGGCGGCATTGTCCACCGGCGTGTTTATCCTGCGCTTCCGCCGGCCGATCGCCCACCTGATCCGCAACCAACCGCTGTCCCGGCGCCTCACACGTCGCGCCCTCACCGATACGCTCTCGATTATCGGCAGCTTCTGGTATTTACCGGCGCTGTTGCTGGTGGGCATCTCGCTGTTTGCCACCTTCCTGTCCGCTGGCGACACCAGCACCGCCCTGCGTCAATCGTTGCTATGCACGGTGTTGCTGGTGTTGTGCATGGTGATCAACGGCCTGGTGCGCCGTCATGCGCTCAAGCCGCTACGCGGGCACAAGCGTCACGCGCTGTACTCCGAGCGCCTGAAAAGCTTCGTGTACACCCTGGCTCATTTGGTCGTGTGGCTGGCGTTTATCGAGCTGGGCTTGCGCGTCTGGGGCCTGTCGCTGATTCGTTTTACCGAAGGTGACGGCCATGAAATCAGCGTCAAGCTGTTCGGCCTCGGCGGCACGCTGCTGTTTGCCTGGTTGATCTGGATCCTCAGCGACACCGCGATCCACCACGCCCTCACGCGTTCGCGCAAAGGCCTGGCCAACGCGCGCGCGCAGACCATGATGCCGCTGATCCGCAACGTGCTGTTCGTGACCATCTTTATCATCGCCGCGATCGTCGCCCTGGCGAACATGGGCATGAACGTCACGCCACTGCTGGCCGGTGCCGGTGTGATCGGCCTGGCCATCGGTTTTGGTGCGCAATCGCTGGTGGCGGACCTGATTACCGGCCTGTTCATCATCATCGAAGACTCCCTGGCCATCGATGACTACGTGGACGTCGGCGGCCACCTCGGCACCGTCGAGGGCCTGACCATTCGTACCGTGCGCCTGCGGGACATCGACGGCATCGTGCACACCATTCCGTTCAGCGAAATCAAGAGCATCAAGAACTACTCGCGGGAGTTCGGCTACGCGATCTTCCGGGTGGCGATCCCCTACAACATGGAAATCGATGACGCCATCAAGTTGATGCGCGACGTCGGCCAGAAAATGCGCAACGACCCACTGCAACGCCGCAACATCTGGTCGCCGCTGGAGATTCAGGGCGTGGAAAGCTTTGAGTCCGGCAGTGCGATCCTGCGCGCGCGCTTTAAAACCGCGCCGATCAAGCAGTGGGAAGTGTCGCGGGCGTTCAACCTGTCGCTCAAGCGCCATCTGGATGAGGCCGGGCTGGACCTGGCCACGCCACGCTTGAGTGTGCAGGTGGTGACCGCCGGCAGCGTGCAGGAGAAAGATCAACAACAATAAACTCAGGAGAGGTCGTTATGCGTTTGAATGGTCTGACACACCGATGGGTTCTCGGCGTACTGTGCGGGGTCGCCAGCAGCGCGGTCATTGCCGCCAGCAGTGGCCAGGACAGCGCCCGCGAGGAAATCGCCAGCCAGGCCAAGGCGCTGGAGCCGAGCCTGCTGGAAACCCGCCGCGATATCCACGCTCACCCCGAATTGGGCAATACCGAAACACGCACCGCCGAGTTGGTTGCCAAACAACTTCGCGACCTCGGCCTTGAGGTGAAAACCGGCGTGGCCCGCACCGGTGTCGTCGCCATCTTGAAGGGTGGCCTGCCCGGCCCCACCGTCGCCCTGCGCGCCGACATGGATGCGCTGCCGGTCAAGGAAGTCGCCGACCTGCCTTTCGCTTCCAAGGCCAAAGGCACCTACTTGGGCAAAGAGGTCGACGTGATGCACGCCTGCGGCCACGACGCCCACACCGCGATCCTGCTCAGCACAGCGAAAATCCTGACCGGTATGCGCGACCGCCTGCCCGGCACCGTGGTGTTTTATTTCCAGCCGGCCGAAGAAGGCCCGAGTGACTTTATCCCCGACGGCAAGAACACCTGGGGCGCGAAAATGATGGTGCAGGAAGGTGTGATGAAGGCACCCAAGCCGGATGCGGTGTTCGGCCTGCATGTCTGGGCCGGCGTACCGGCCGGGCAAATCGCTTACCGCCCGGGCCCGACCCTGGCCAGTTCCGATGACCTGCGCATCAAGATCCTCGGCAAACAGACCCACGCCGGCCGCCCCTGGGACGGCATCGACCCGATCACCGTCGGCGCGCAGACCATTGTTGGCCTGCAAACCGTGGTCAGCCGGCGTACCGACATCTCGTCATTTCCGTCGGTGGTGAGCATTGGCACCATCAACGGCGGCACGCGCTATAACATCATCCCCGAGTCGCTCGACATGAGCGGCACCATTCGCTCCTACGATTACGGCATTCGCCAGAAGCTGCACGCGGATGTGCGTCAGACCGTGGAAAAAATCGCCGAGAGTGGCGGCGCCAAGGCCGAAGTCACCATCATCGAGAAGTACGACCCCACCATCAACAACCCGGCGCTGACCGAGAAAATGCTGCCAAGCCTGCGCTGGGCGGCCAACGATGATGTGGTGCAAGGGCCGCTGGTGGGCGGCGCCGAGGACTTCTCGTTTTACGCCAAGGAAGCGCCGGGGCTGTTTGTGTTTCTGGGCGTGACGCCGAGGGACCAGGACATGAGCAAAGCGCCACCGAACCATAATCCGGGGTTCTTTGTGGACGAGTCGGCGTTGGTGGTGGGAGTGCGGACACTGGCGTCGTTGGCCACGGATTATCTGTATACCAACACGCAGCCGTAATGCTTTATGTGGGAGCGGGCTTGCTCGCGAAGGCGTTGGATCAGTCAATACTTGCGTTAACTGACACACCGCATTCGCGAGCAAGCCCGCTCCCACACAAGCCCGCTCCGACCGTGTGTCAGCCAGCCAGCGCAGCGCCATCCATCTTCTGGCGCAGGCTCAGGGGGCGCATATCGGTCCAGACTTCTTCGATGTAAGCCAGGCACTCTTGCTTCATGCCGCTCTTGCCCACGGTGCGCCAGCCTTCCGGTACGACCTTGTAGTCGGGCCAGATGGAATACTGTTCTTCGTGGTTGACCACTACCTGAAACAGGATGTCGTCGCGGTCAAATACTGAGGTCATTGCTGTTCTCCATCGCTAACAAGGCTGGCTGCGCACCATGCGCAGCACTGATATCTGTAGAAACGTACCGGGCTTGCGAAAAATTAGAGGCTGGCGACCGCTGCCGCCAAGGCGCGACCGAAGATCTCGGCAACCCGGTCGACCTCGACGGCGGTAATCACCAGCGGTGGCAGGAAGCGCACCACACAGCCATGCCGACCGCCCAACTCCAGGATCAAGCCACGCTTGAGGCATTCACGCTGCACCAGCGGGGCCAGTTGGCGATGCACCGGCGGGTGTCCCTGGATATCCGGGCTGCCGTTCGGGTCCACCAGTTCCACGCCCAGCATCAACCCGCGACCACGGATATCCCCCAGATACGCGAAATCCCGCTGCAGGATGCGCAGGTGTTCGCCAAGGCGCTCACCCATGGCGGCCGCATGACCGGCCACGTCGTGCGTCTTGAGGTAACGCATCACCGCCGAGCCCGCCGCCATCGCCATCTGATTGCCACGGAAGGTCCCGGCATGCGCGCCCGGTAGCCAGGTGTCGAGCCAGTCGCGATACACCACCACGGCCAGCGGCAAGCTACCGCCGATGGCCTTGGACATCACCACCACATCCGGGATGATGCCGGCATGCTCGAAGGCAAACATCTTGCCGGTACGGCCGAAACCGCTCTGGATTTCATCAACAATCAACGCCACGCCCGCCTGCTCGGTGATGCGGCGCAAGCCCCGCAGCCAATCAAGATCGGCCGGAATCACCCCGCCCTCACCCTGCACCACCTCGACAATCACCGCCGCTGGCAACAACACCCCGGCTTCTGGGTCGTTCAGCAGATTTTCCAGGTAATGCAGATTGACCCGCACGCCTTCCGCGCCACCCAGGCCGAAGGGGCAGCGGTAGTCATAGGGGAAAGGCAGAAACTGCACGCCATTACCGAGCAAGGCGCCCAACGGCTTTTTCGGCCCCAGGCTGCCCATCAGGCTGAGTGCGCCCTGGCTCATGCCGTGATAACCGCCCTGGAATGACAGCACCGTGCTACGACCGGTGGCCGTGCGCACCAGCTTCAACGCAGCTTCCACTGCGTCGGTGCCGGTGGGGCCGCAGAACTGGATTTTCGCTTCCTGCGCAAGCGCTGCAGGCAACAGGCCGAACAGGTCCTGCACGAACTGGTCCTTGACTGGCGTCGTCAGGTCGAGAGTGTGCAGCGGGAGCTCGTCGCTGAGGACCTGCTGGATGGCTGCGATCACCACCGGGTGGTTATGGCCCAACGCCAAGGTGCCCGCACCCGCCAGGCAGTCGATGAAACTGCGGCCTTCCACGTCTTCCACGTAGATCCCCTTGGCACGCTTGAGGGCCAGGGGGATACGCCGTGGGTAGCTGCGGGCGTTGGATTCCTGCTGGCGTTGGCGGGCCAACAGTGGGGTTTCGTCGAATTGGTAGAGCGTTTCCGCGGGTGCCGGGTTGGCATACACCGGGGCGTCTTCGATACGGCTGGTAGCGACTGACATCTCTCGATCCCTCAATACGCGGGTGGGGTGACCAAACTGCCGATCCGTGATGCGCACGGACTTCATGTTCTGGAGACGCACCAGCGCTGAGTGGATTTAGGCTTGTTATGGTTTTTGAGTGGATTCGCGAGCAAGCCCGCTGCCACCCTTGGATCTCAGTGCATCAGGTCGATGGGCTGCGCCGAGCACTCAAGCTCACGCCGCCCGGTACCGCTCATTCAACGCATACAAAATCGCACACGTTTCGCCATCCAGAACCCCACCATAATCGCGGCTTCGAAAGTGCATCTGAAACGCCCGCGTTCTCAACTCAAAGGCCCGGCGATTCTGAGCCGGCTTATAGCCATACCGCTGAAACGCCCGCTCCACCTCTACTTCCGGCGGCAGCCCCAACGAAAACCGCCGTTGATACAGCCCCCGCGTCGACTCATCAAACCAGGCCCCGATCCCGGCCTCGAACAAACACCGCCAAGGCAACCGAGGCCCCGGATCACTCTTGCGCCAATACGCCACATCCGAATGCCCAAGAACGTCAGTCGGCCCAACCTGCGGGTATCGCGCGAGTAGGTCGCGCATCAACGCAACCAACACGTCAACCTGCTCCTCACCGTAAGCAGGAAAGGTAAATACGCCGCCATTATCGCGCGCCACGTTGACTATCTCGATGCCAATGGAGCGGCTATTGAGGTTACCCCGCCCAGCCCAATGGCTCACTCCGGCATGCCAGGCGCGCTGGTCCTCAGGCACCAGGCGAAACGCACGTAATTCGTCATAGCCGAGCGCCCGGTAGCCGCTGTCATCCGCGTCCGGCACCAGGTAGTGAGCACTGACGCCATCCTGGGTGAGGGTACGCAGGGACGAGGCAAAGGGCGCCGCCGTGTAATGCAGGATCACTTGGCGCACGGGTTCACCGTTGCGTTGATTGAAATCCCTGGCTGGGAAACTGCTGTCGATCACCAACATAAGAACCGTCCTTTTCAGTACAGGCCGAGTCATTCGGCCCGTTCAAGCGCAAAAACATTACCGCCATCCTGAAGGGATGAATGCCAGCAGGGGCGGTAACTATTTTTGCTACTTGAAAAGAACTGATCAGCGCCGCAATGGCATGCCCAGATCGACCCGCAAACCATCCGGCTGGCTGTCGAACGTCAAGGAGCAAGAGCAGCGTTGCACGATTGCCTGAACAATCGCCAACCCCAGGCCACAGCCCTCGCTGCTGCCATTGCGCCAGAAGCGCTGGGTCAGGTATTGCAGGTCTTCGCTGGAGATTTGCTTGCCATGGTCACGCACGCGAAACACTACCGTGTCGGCCGTGGCGAACACATTCAACTCCACACGGGTGTCGTGCGGGGTATGGCGCAAAGCGTTATCCAACAGATTGCGCAGGGCCGCGACGGCCAGGGCCACCGGCATTTCCACCGGCGTTTGCGTGAGGTTCTGCGCGAGGAGCAGATCGATGCGCCGGTTGTCGCCAGCGTTCGCATCCTGGATCGCCAGCCGCGCGACTTGCTCAGCACTCGATTGCAGGCCGTCGTCGAACGACAGGCTGCCCTCCACCCTCGCCAACAGCAGCAATTGCTCCAATGTACGATGCAAGCGGTCGGCGCCTTCTTCGGCATGCGCCAGGGACTGGTCGCGCGCCGCACCTTCGGTCATGCGCGCCACTTGCAGGTGGGTCTTGATCGCCGTCAGCGGGCTGCGCAGTTCGTGGGCGGCGTCGCCGGTGAGGCGGCGCTCACATTCGATGGTCTTGGCGATACGCTGCAACAGTTGGTTCTGGGTATCGAGCAGCGGTTTCAACTCGCTGGGCAACGGATGAATCTGCAGCGGTTCGAGGGAGTCCGCGCTGCGGCGCATCAATGCATCGCGCATGCGGTTGAGCGGCAACAGGCTCTGGCCGATGCCCAGCCACAGCAAGCACAGGCAGCCCAGCAGGGCGACACCCACCGGCACCGAAGCCGCCAGCAATATCGACAGGTTCAACGCCTCGCGCTCCACCTGGCGGTCGGCGGTGGTGATCAGCAAGTCGCCCCGAGACAAGGTGAAACTGCGCCAGCTTACGCCGTCGATCACCTGATCGCGAAAGCCACTCCTGCGCGACTCCAGGCCTTCATCCGGGGTCATGTGGCTGCGTGCGAGGATTTCCCCGCGCACGGAGCTGACCTGGCAAGCCATGCCGCCCGGCACGTTCAGTTGCTCGGTGCGCAAACGCGTGCCCGCGCTCACACTGGCCAGGCCGGGCATTTGCTCGGTCAACCCTGCCACCATGCGCGCCGACGCCACCAAACGCTGGTCGAGGGAAAACATCATCTGGTTGCGCAGATCGTTGAGCATCCAGGCCGCCGCCAGCACCCAGATCAGCACAAAAGCAGCGCCCAGCTTGAACGTCAGGCGCAGGCGCAGGCTCATCACGAAGCGTGGTCTCCTTCGTCAGCCACACCACCATCAGCCGTACCCAGGCGATAACCCAGGCCACGCACGGTCTCGACGATGCCGTTGCCCAATTTGCGTCGCAGGTGGTGGATGTGCACGTTGAGGGCGTTACTTTCCAGTTCGTCGTTGAACCCGTAGACACTGTCCTTGAGCTGTTCGCTGGAGAGCACCCGGCCTTTGTTATGCAGCAGGGCCTGCAACAGGGCTTGCTCCCGACGGGAAAGGTCTACCGGCTGGCCGGCCAGGAAGGTTTCGCGACTGCTGGGGTCGTAGGCCAGATGGCCGTGTTCGATCAGGTTGACCCGGCGCCCGGCAACCCGCCGCAACAGGGTTTGCAGGCGTGCGGCCAGTTCGCGCAGGTCAAAGGGTTTGAGCAGGTAATCGTCGGCACCGGCCTGCAAGCCATCGACACGGTTGGTCACCGAATCGCGCGCCGTGAGGATCAGCACCGGAATTTCCAGGCCCTGGCTGCGCTGTTGCTGCAGCAGCTTGAGGCCGTCTTCGTCGGGCAAGCCGAGGTCGAGCACCATGATGTCGAACGTGGCTGCCTTGAGCATCGCGCGTGCGGCCGCGGCCGTGGCCACGCGCTCGACGGTAAAGCCCTGGGCGCCGAGCCCGGCCACGATGCCGCTGGCGATCAGTTCGTCGTCTTCACAGACCAGTACGTGCATGGTTAACCCTTCATGAATGATGGGGGGATTAAAGATCCAGCGGATTAAGTGCCGATTATGCCGTGAAAAGAGGCGCGCTCAGCGCCGCCCTTCACTTTAGAATAGCGCCCGGTTAATCATCGGTTAATCAACACCACACATTGTGTGCCTAACTTGCATCGAACTAAGGCTTGACCATGCGGTATCTGTTTACCTTTCTGCTGGTGTTGTTTGCAGGGTTCGCCCAGGCCGCGCCGGGCAATCCATTCGAGACCAAACCTGATTTCCTCCCGGTGGGCAAGGCCTTCACCTTTACCTCCGAGCGCCTGGAATCCGGCGAGACCCAGCTGTATTGGCAGATTGCCGACGGTTACTACCTGTACCAGCAACGCATGAAGTTCGACGGCCTGGCTGAAAAGCCGGTATTGCCCCAGGGCGAAGCCCATAGCGATGAGTTCTTCGGCGAACAGCAAGTGTATCGCCAGGGCCTTGAAGTGAAGATCCCCGCCGGTGCCACCGGCCAGGTCAAGCTGGGCTGGCAGGGTTGCGCCGATGCGGGCCTGTGCTACCCGCCACAGTCGATTACCGTGGACCTGGGCGGCACGCCGGCCGTGGCGGGCACCCCGCAAGAGCCGGCCCAAGCGCAGGATCAAAGCCTGGCCAGCGGCCTGCAACAGCGCAGCCTGGGTTGGAGCCTGCTGGTGTTCTTTGGCTTGGGCTTGCTGTTGGCATTTGCCCCTTGTTCGTTGCCGATGTTGCCGATCCTCGCAGGGCTGGTGGTGGGCAGTGGCGCGACCCCGCGTCGCGGTTTTGCCCTGGCCAGCAGCTACGTGGTGTGCATGGCCCTGGTGTACGCGGCGCTTGGCGTTTTGGCCGCGTTGCTCGGCGGCAACCTCGCCGCACTCCTGCAAACACCGTGGATTCTCGGCAGTTTCGCCGCGCTGTTTGTGCTCCTCGCCCTGCCCATGTTCGGTGTCTTTGAGCTGCAACTGCCGGCCTTCGTGCGTGATCGCCTGGACACTGTCAGCCGCCAGCAAAGCGGTGGCAGCCTGGTAGGTGCCGGCATACTTGGCGCACTCTCCGGTCTGCTGGTGGGGCCGTGCATGACCGCGCCACTGGCCGGCGCCCTGCTGTACATCGCCCAGAGCGGCAATGCGCTGCACGGAGGCTTGATCCTGTTCGCCATGGGTATCGGCATCGGCGTGCCGCTGTTGTTGCTGGTCACCGTGGGCAACCGCTTCCTGCCTAAACCGGGCAGTTGGATGGACGTGCTCAAAGGCGTGTTCGGTTTCTTGTTCCTCGGTACGGCGGTGCTGATGATTCGCCCGGTGGTCGACGAAAGCCTGTGGATTGGCCTGTGGGGCGCCTTGGCGCTGGTGATGGCTTACTGCGGCTGGACACTGGCCCGCGAGTACGGCCTGGCGGCCAAAGTGTTCGGCGCCGGCTCCCTGGTGCTGGGCCTGTGGGGCGCCGTGCTGATGGTGGGTGCGGCCGGTGGCAGCGACGACCCGTGGCAACCGTTGAAGGTCTACGGCGGGTCCACCGTGACTGCTGCGCCGAGTGCGCACGACGCCTTCATGACCCTCAACGACCCGGCGGTGCTGCAGAGCCAACTCGACAGCGCCAAAGCCCAGGGCCAGTGGGTGCTGGTGGATTACTACGCCGACTGGTGCGTGTCGTGCAAGATCATGGAAAAACAGGTGTTCGGCAAACCCGCAGTTCTCGACGCCCTGAAAGACGTGCGCCTGCTGCGCCTGGACGTCACCGCCGACAACGCCGCCAGCCGCGAACTGCTCGGCCGCTACAAAGTGCCAGGGCCACCGAGCTTCGTGTGGATCGGCCCGGACGGTGAAGAACGCCGCGCCCAACGCATCACTGGCGAAGTGGATGCCGCCGCCTTCCTGCAACGCTGGACGCACACCCGAGACGCACGCTGATGCTGACCCTGACCATCGGCACCTTCGCCATCGCCCTGAATCACATCCTGCTGATCAGCGCGCTGATTCTCGCCACACTGGTGGGTTGGCGCGTGGCCAAGCGTGGCGGTGAAAACCCGGAATCGGTGCTGTTCAGCCTGTTTTTGCTGGGCATGCTGGTCGCCCGCGTCAGTTTTGTACTGATGTATTGGAGCGACTACAGCCGCGACCCGTTGCAGATGGTTGACCTGCGCGACGGCGGTTTTCTCGCCTGGCCCGGCGTGATCGCGCTGGTGCTGGGTGCCCTGTTGTACGGCTGGCGCCGCCCGGCCTTGCGCAAACCGTTAAGCGCCGGCGTGATCACAGGGCTGGTGTTCTGGGGGCTGAGCAGCGTGTCCCTGAGCCTTTACGACAAGGGCGCGCAACTGCCGGATATCACCCTGCGCAATGCCAATGGCGACGTGGTGCAACTGGCCGATTACAAAGGCGGCCCACTGGTGATCAACCTCTGGGCCACCTGGTGCCCACCGTGCCGCCGGGAAATGCCGGTGCTGGAACGCGCGCAGCATCAACGGCCGGACGTGACCTTCCTGTTCGTCAACCAGGCTGAAAGCATGCAAAGCGTCAGCACCTTTCTCGCCACCCAAGGCCTGACCCTCGACAACGTGCTGTTTGATGCCAGCGGCCGGCTCGGGCAGGCCGTGGGCAGCATGGCGTTGCCGACCACCCTGTTCTACCAAGCCGATGGGCGCCTGATCAACAGCCACTTGGGCGAATTGTCCCAAGCCAGCCTGGCCCGCGCCATGGAACCCTTCGACACTGCCCCTGCCATCACAAGGACACCGACATGCCTCGACTCCGCCACCTGCTGACCCTGCTGCCGCTGACGCTCGCGGCTACCCTGGCCCAGGCCGAGGACTGGCCTGCGCCGATCAAGCAGATCGAAGCCAAGGGCGCCAAGATCCTCGGCAAGTTCGACGCGCCCAGCGGCCTCACCGGCTACGCCGCGCAATACCAGAACCGTGGCATGGCCCTGTACCTGACTGCCGACGGCAAAAGTGTGATCGCCGGTAACCTGTACGACGCCGAAGGTAAAGACCTGAGCAGCGCGCCCCTGGAAAAACTGGTGTACGCGCCGATGGCCAAGGAAGTCTGGGGCAAAATGGAAAACAGCAGCTGGATTCAGGACGGCGATAAAAACGCGCCACGTATCGTCTACCTGTTCAGCGACCCCAACTGCCCGTACTGCAACATGTTCTGGGAACAGGCACGGCCGTGGGTAAAAGCCGGCAAGGTACAGTTGCGCCACATCATGGTCGGTATTATCCGCGAAGACAGCCCAGGCAAGTCGGCCGCCCTGTTCGCCGCCAAAGACCCGCAGAAAGCCCTGGAAGCCCATGAAGCCGCGGGCAAAGGCAGCAAATTGCAGGCGCTGGAAAAAATTCCGGCGCCGATCGAGGCCAAGCTCGATGCCAACATGAAGTTGATGGAGGAGCTGGAATTGTCAGCAACGCCAGCGATTTTCTATCTGGATGACAAGGGCGGCTTGCAGCAACAGCAAGGCGCGCCATCGCCGGACAAGCTGGCGAAGATTCTGGGGCCGAAGTAATCGGCGTTTCCCTGAGCATGTTTCAGGCTTGCCTAACAGAAAGCGAGCACAACAATTCATAGAAACCTGGATGAAGGTTTGCGCTTGACGCAGAAAATCCGATGCCCAACCAGGCATCGGATTTTATTTCATGAAGCCAACGATCAGATCATAAACATAGCTGTTTGAGATCAGGCACGTCTGCCAGATGTCTCTTTGCGCTACCGCCGATTGGCGACTTCGAGATCCGCCTCATCCTCACCGAGACCAGAGAGGTGAGTGCCTTTGATCAACGACCCATAACGGCGGCTGAATTCCCCGTTATAGGGCACGTGGTCTTTGCTGATCCCGCGGTCCCAATTCACCGACCATGTCATCAGGCCCTTGATCGACAACCCTTTGTCGTACAAACGCTTGAATGCATTGGTCACGGCTGCGGGGTTGATCACATAACCGGTGGCGGCTGCATCGACGTTAGCCGGTAGGCCAATGACGAACTTGTCCGCCGGGATTTTAGTAAACCCTCGCGTTCCGCTCACCAGACTTTCGGTCAGGTAAAACAGGAAATCCTCTTTCATTGCGTCGTTGTTCTGGGCAATCCAGGCACCGTTGCCGTTGTTGACCTCCTGCACCCAGATCCCGTCGCCCCCCTGGTTGTAATACTGCGGGGCAATGAAGTCGTAATAGCCTTCCAGCGCCTGGATGTAACCGACGTATTTACCGGCGGTGGTCAGGTAAGGAAACTCCGGCGCCATGCTGATAATGAAGTGTTTGCCTTCACCGGCGTAATGGTCCTTGACCAGTTTCAACGCGGCGGGCAGGACAGTCTTGTTGTCGGCGAAATCAATCGCGCTCTGCTCAAGATCGATGTCCAGGCCATCAAAGCCATAGGTTTCCACCAGGCGGATAATCTCGTTGGCCAATGGCTGTTCGTTGCCTTTATGCAACTCGATGTGCGCATCGGCGCCGCCAAGGGAAATCAGCACCGCCCTGCCCTGGCTGTTCAGCACGCCCACCTGGCGGCGGAACTCGGCGTCGGAAAGGTTGTACGGCTTGAACGTTGGGATACCGTTGCCTTTCATGAAGGCCACGGCCACCACGTTGTAATCCGTCGGCACGTCCGCCAGGCTCATGTTGGCAAATTGGCCACGCTGGTAGCCGTCGCTCGCGCCGGCAGGCCAGTTGTGCCAGAAGCCCATGAGGATCTTTTTGCCGGCAATGCTCGGCATCAGCGAAGCGACATCGTTCAGCGGTGATTTCAGTAAGGTGAAGTCAATCTTTGACATGTTCTAATCCTTCAGAACGTATGGGTTTAACGGCGCGGGCTTATTTGAAGTCCACGTCGAAGGCTTGATAGAAGGCGTTGCCGGTGTTGGCGACGATCCACATCAACACGATCACATGCTTGCCCTTTTTGTTGGCCGGCAGTTTCACTTCGTGATTGACCTTGGCCTTCAGTTCACCTGGATGACTGAAGTACGGCACCTGGGTATAGAAGTCTTCGGCGAACGGCTGGGTTTCCAGTTGTGCGCGGGTGATGCGCTGTTTCGGATCCCAGCCATCCTTGGTGATCAGCCAACGATAGCCACGGGTGGTGTGCGGCGCGGTGTATTCCCAGGTGACCTTGAAGGTCTGACCCGGGTCGACATTGAGCAGCGGCCAGGTGAAGGCGCGGTTGAGTTTCTTGGCCATTTCCTCGTTGGTGAAGTTGATGCAGTCACGGGCATCGGTCTTGCCGCCGCTGAGGATGAAGCCGTCGGCTGGTGGGATGACGCTGTCACTGTCGGTTTGATAAGGCGCCGGGAACGGACCGGCAATCAGTGCCGGAAAGTTCTTGCCGCCTTCCATTTCATTGACCTGCCAGGTTGCCAGCAGACCGAGATCCACGGCGACTGCGCCACGGCTGGAAGGGGATGTGACACGACCATGGCGAAGAGGTGTCTGGGTTTGTGGTTTATTCATTGGTTACTCCATTGCTATTGATTAAGAACTCTCCTTTCTTGAAGGAGAGAATCTCAACCTAACGGAGTTGCTTTTTTTTTCCACAGGCCCGTTTTTCACTCATTTTCTTTTCAGGAGACGATAAACCCGAAAACACTGTATATAAAAACAGTGAAATGGAAATCACGTACACCACCAGAGGTCAATTTCCTACGATCCAAGGCGCAAATAAGCACAGCTACTCTCACTTTTGAACAGCGCAAAAGTCAGCAAAACGCTCTTGCCCCACCACTCGGCACCTCAGATCAAGATCAAAAGCAAAGCTGAGGCGGCCTGACAGCCGGCCTGATCTCTGAAGCTGAACTCAATCAAATGTGGGAGCGGGCTTGCCCGCGAAGGCGTCGGCTCAGCAAACATTGACGTTGACTGACCCACCGCTTTCGCGGGGATGTGGCGGCCTTTCAGAGTTGTGCAGATACCTATGCACGCATGAGCCAGATAAGCTTCTCCGACTTGGAACGGTTACTGACAGGAACAAGATCTGCCCCCGCGCCAGGGCACCATCGTCGATGCCACGATTATTCATGCTCCCAGCTCAACCATGAACGAGGAAGGTCAGCGTGATCCTGAGAGGCACCAGCCCCAAAAAGGTAACCCGTGCCACTGTGGAATAAAGGCCACTATCGGCGCCGATGTGGGTTGTGCGTTAAGCAACGCTGAAAGTCGTTTTCGTTTCGACTAACAGCGCGCTCGCCGCCAGTTGTTCCAGGGTTCCTTAAAGCCCTTCCAACTCCGCCATCAAATCACTCAACCGATCCACCTTCTCGGCACTGATCTCATTCGCCGCCAACCCATCAATGTACTCAGCCAACTCCGCCACCGTGCTGCACTCGAACATCGCCCGTAGCGGCACATCGCGTTGCAGGGTTTTCTGCACGCGGGAGGCAATCTGCGTGGCCAGCAACGAGTGCCCGCCCAGTTCGAAGAAGTTGTCCTGTACCCCCACCCTTTCGACTTTCAGCACCTCGGCCCAAATCGCAGCCAAGGTGGTTTCCAGCGCGTTGCGCGGTGCCTGGTAAGCCTGGCTGTGCAACTGGCCGATCTCCAGTTCCGGCAAGGCCTTGCGGTCCAGCTTGCCGTTGGCGTTCAGCGGCAGGCGTTCGAGCCATAGCCAATGCAGCGGCACCATGTATTCCGGCAGCTCGGTACGCAAGCGTTGCTTGATGCGGTCCAGGCGATCACTTGGGTTCAACGCTTCATCAGCCGCCACCAGATAGCCGACCAAGTGCTTGCCGTTAACGCCTTCCTGCACGCCGACGGCCGCATCGCGTACTTCCGGTTGTTCATGCAGGCGCGCTTCGATTTCACCCAGCTCTATGCGATAACCGCGAATCTTCACCTGATGGTCGATACGCCCCACGTACTCCAGCACGCCATCGCTGCGCCGACGTGCGAGGTCGCCGGTGCGGTAGAGCCGATCGCCCGGCGCGCCAAACGGGTTGGGCACAAAGGCTTGCGCCGTGCGCAGCGGGTCACTGACATAACCACGGCCGACACCGCTGCCGGCCACACACAACTCGCCAACCGCGCCCTGCGGCACCAACGCCAGTGCACCATCAAGCACGTACAACCGGTTGTTATCCGTGGGTGTACCAATTGGCAGGTAGGTGCCACGGGTCGACGCCAGGTCGACGCGGAAGAATGCCACGTCATCCGAACATTCCGCCGGCCCATAGGCATTCACCAAACCAATCGCTGGGTAGCGCAGCAACCATTGGTGCGCCAGCTCCGGCGGCATCGCCTCCCCCGTCGGCAGCATCCAGCGCAGGCCGTCCAGGCGCATGCGCTCCTGGGCCAGCATGCCCTGGATCAGTGACGGCACGCTTTCCAGCACGGTAATGCCCTGGGCCTGCACATGCGCCAGCAAACCTTGCGGATCATGGGCAATGGTGTTCGGCACGATATCCACCCGCGCACCGAACAGCGGCGCCGCCAAGAACTGCCACACAGAAATGTCGAAGCTTTGCGAGGCCGTCTGAGCGATCACATCGGTCTCGCTCAGTTGCAGATACGGCACCTTGCTCAACTGGTTGTTGAGCATGCCGCGCTGCTCGACCATTACGCCTTTGGGCAAGCCGGTCGAACCCGAGGTATAGATCACGTAGGCAAGGTTGTCCGGGCCGCTGTAGACGCCCGGGTTTTCGCCCCGGCCGGGCACGTCTTCCCACACCAGCATCTGGCAGGCGATGCCCTCGAGCAATTCAATCGCCTGCTCGCGGCAAGCCTCGGTGCACACCAGCAACGGCGTACGGCTCAGGTCAATGATGCGACGCAGGCGCGAGCGTGGCAGGCCCGGGTCCAACGGCACATAACCGGCACCGGCCTTGAAGCTGCCGACGAGCATGCCCAGCAAGTCGAGGTTACGTTCGGCCAGCAACGCCACCGGTTGATCCAGCCCGACGCCCGCAGCGATCAGCGCGTGCCCCAGGCCGTTACTGCGGCGATTCAACGTGTCATAGGTCCACTGCTGGTCGAGGCAACTGGCGGCGATGCGTTGCGGATGCTGCGCCACCTGGGCTTCGAACAACTCGATGTAACTGCGCTCCAGCGGATAGTCATGCTCGCTCTGGTTGCAGCCTTGCACGAGGAATTCACGTTCCGGTTCGCCGATCAACGGCAGCTCGGCCATGTCGCCGTGGAAGCCCTGCACCAGCGCCAGCAACAGGCGTTTGAACTCAGCGAGCAGGCCTTGCACGGTGGTTTCGTCGAAGTAGCGCTGGTCGTAGGACAGATGTAAACCGAGGTCATCGCCCGGGTAGCACACGGCGGTCAGCGGGAAGTTGGTGTGGGTGCGGCCCGAATCCGAGGTGGCATTCAAGTGTTGCGCGCGGTCCAGTACCGAGACGTCCACCGGTGCGTTTTCAAACACAAACAGGCTGTCGAACAGCGGCTGGCCCTTGGGCAGCTCACTGTGCTCCTGGATAGTCACCAACGGCAGGTATTCGTACTCGCGCAGCTGCATGTTGCTGTCGAGCAAGCCCCCCAACCACTGGCGCACGCTGCAAGGCTGGTCGTCCTCGGGCAGTTTCACCCGCAGCGCAACGCTGTTGATAAACAAACCGACAGTGCGTTGCATTTCCGGCATGTCCACCGGGCGCCCGGCCACGGTGACACCGAACAGCACGTCACGATCGCCGCTCACGCGGCGCAGCACCAGCGCCCATGCCGCCTGGGCGAAGGTGTTGACGGTCAGTTGATGGGCCTGCGCCAATTCACTCAGTTGCGCACCGTCACGGGCATCGAGGCGCGTGTAACAGTCGCCCACCACCATGCCACCGCTATGACCGGCATGTTCACGCAGGAACGGCCGGTCGCTGGGGATCGGTGTCGTGCGCTCGAAGCCTTGCAGGTTGCGTTGCCACCACTGGCGCGCTTCGGCAAGGTTCTGGCGTTGCAGCCAGGCGATGTAATCGCGGTAGCGCGGCGGCGTGGCCAATTGCGCATCGCGGCCTTCGCCGAGGGCCATGTAGATCTCGAAGAAGTCATTCATCAGCAGCGAACGGCACCAGGCATCGATCAGGATGTGGTGGTTGCTCATCATGAACCAGTAGCGCGCTTCGCCGACGCGGATCAGCCGCAGGTGGAACGGCGCCTGGTTGAGCAGATCAAACCCGGCTTCGCGCTCCTGCTTGAGCAGCGCTTGCAGACGCGGTTCCTGTTCGCGTTGAGGGTCAGCGCTCCAGTCCAGGTATTCAATCGGCGTGCTGCCCGGCTTATGGATCACTTGCAGCATGTCTTCGCTGACGTTCCAGCAGAACGACGCACGCAAGGCTTCATGCCGCGCGATCACGGCCTGCCAGGCCTGCGCAAAACGCGCGGGGTCCAGCGCGCTGTTGATGCGGTAGCGGTCCTGCATGTAATAGAGGCCGGTGCCCGGCTCCAGCAGGGTGTGCAGCAGCATGCCTTCCTGCATCGGGGTCAGCGGGTACACGTCTTCGATGGCGCTGGCCGGAACCGGCAAGGCGTCCAGTTGGGATTGCTTCAACCGCGCCAGCGGGAAATCGGATGGCGTGACGCCTCCGGCCTCGGCGTTGAGGCAGTGTGCGATCAGGCTGTGCAATTCGCTCAGGTAGGCATCGGCCAATGCGCGGATGGTCGGCTGATCGTGGCGTTCACGGCTGAAGGTCCAGCGCAGTACCAGTTCGCCGCCATAGACTTGGCTGTCGACGCTCAACGCAGTGGGCAACACGGCATCCGGGTCATGGGCCTGGCCCGCCGATTCATCCAGCGGGTGGAACAGCGCGTCGGCGCCGAAGCCCTGGTCAAACTGGCCGAGGTAGTTGAAGGTGATGTCGGCGCTTGGCAGTGCGGCCAGGGTCTGCTTGCACAGGTCATCGGCCAGGTAGCGCAGCACGCCATAGCCCAGACCTTTGTGCGGCACGCCGCGCAGTTGCTCCTTGATGGCCTTGATCGCGTCTCCCGGCTCGCCTTGCGGCGTCAGGCGCAGTGGATAAGCGCTGGTGAACCAGCCGACGCTGCGGGTCAGGTCGATGTCATCGAACAGGGCTTCGCGGCCATGGCCTTCGAGCTGGATCAAGGCCGAATCATGGCCGCTCCAGCGGCACAGCACGCGCGCCAAGGCGGTCAGCAGCAGGTCGTTGACCTGGGTGCGGTAGGCGCTCGGCGCCTGTTGCAACAATTGGCGGGTGTGCTCGACATCCAGGCGCACGCTGACGGCGTCGGCATCGCGATGACGCAGCGAACCCTCTGGTCGATCCACCGGCAAGGCCACCTTCGGGCCGGCCAACTGCTCCTGCCACACGCTCAGCTCTTCGCGCAGAGATTCGCTGCTGCCATAGGCCTGCAAGCGCGCGGCCCAATCGCGCAACGCGCTGGTCTTGGCAGGCAGGCTGACGGACTGGCCGTCGCTCAGTTGGCGGTAGACCGTTTGCAGATCCTCCAGCAACACGCGCCACGACACGCCGTCCACCACCAGGTGATGGATCGCGATCAGCAGGCGTTGCTGACCTTGCGGGCCATCCACCAGCAAGGCGCGCAGCAGCGGGCCGTGCTCAAGGTCAAGGCTGCGCTGGGTGTCGGTGAACAGCGCGGTGCAGTGCTGCATATCGCGCACTTGCGCCTGCATCAGCACGCCGCCCTGCGGTACGGCCAGGTGCTCGGCATGCCATTGGGCGTCGCGTCGGGTGAAGCTCAGGCGCAGGGCATCGTGGTGTTCCAGCACCGCCAGCAACGCTTGCTCCAGGCGATGCGGCTCGAGCAGTTGCAGCGGTTTAAGCACCAACGCCTGGTTCCAGTGCTGACGATTCGGGCGATCGATCTCGAAGAACCAATGCTGGATCGGCGTAAGGCCCGCGCTGCCAGTGAGCACACCTTGTTCAGCCGTGACCTGCTCGGAGCGGGTCGCAACGGCCGCCAGGGTGTGCACGGTCTGGTGCTGGAACAGGTCGCGAGGCGTGAAATGAATCCCGGCCTGGCGCGCACGGCTGACCACCTGGATCGACAGGATCGAGTCGCCGCCCAGCTCAAAGAAGTTATCGTGCAAGCCGACTTGCGGCACGTTCAGCACGGCGCACCAGATAGCCGCCAGGGTTTGCTCCCGCTCGTTGCGCGGCGCGACGTACTCCTGGCGGTTGGCTTCGGGGTCCGGTTGCGGCAAGGCGCGGCGGTCGAGCTTGCCGTTCGCGGTCAGCGGCATGCAGTCCAACACAATCAGGTGCGCGGGCACCATGTAGTCCGGCAGTTGCGCCTTGAGGTGTGCCTTCAGCGCGTCACGCAATGTGCCGGGGTCTGCGTCGCTGACCAGATAGGCCACCAACTGCTTGCCACTGGGCGAATCCAGCGCCAGCACCACCGCTTCGCGCACCGCTGCGTGTTCCAGCAGACGGGTTTCGATTTCACCCAGTTCGATGCGGAAACCACGAATTTTCACTTGATGGTCGATCCGACCCAGGTATTCCACCAGGCCATCGGCGCGTTGGCGTACCAGGTCGCCCGTGCGGTACAGACGGCCGCCATGCCCCGTGAACGGGTCGGCGACAAAACGCTCGGCCGTCATGCCCGCACGCTCGTGATAACCCTGGGCCAAACCGGCGCCGCCAACATACAACTCGCCGGTCGCACCTTGCGGTACCAGGGCCAGGTCGGCGTCGAGAATGTAGGCCACGCGGGCGCCGATGATGCTGCCGATCGGCACACTGGCAGCGCCCTCCTCCAGGTATTGCGGCGCCAAACAGGCCAGCGGCATCACCACGGTTTCGGTCGGGCCATAGGCGTTGAAAAACACCGCCGGCTGGAACGCTGCGCGGATACGCTGCAAGTGCTCGCCGGTCAGCGCTTCGCCACCGGTGATGCACATGCGCACCGGCAACGTCTGGTGCTGGGTGGCCAGCCATTGCGCCAACTGGCTGCCGTAACTCGGGGTAAAACCCAGCACGTTGATGCGATGGGTGCGGATCAGCGCACAGATTTCTTCGGCATCCCACTGCCCCTGGGCGCGCAACACCACCTGCGCACCACTGAGCAGCGGCACCAGCAAACGTTCGGTGGCGGCGTCGAAGTTGATCGAATAAAAGTGCAGCTCGCAGTCGTCCGGGCGCATGCCGAAGCGCGCGATCACGGCTTGGCAATGCATGGCGATTTCACCATGGGAGACCACCACGCCTTTGGGCTTGCCGGTGGAGCCGGAGGTGTAGATCAAGTAGGCCGGATGTTGCGGCACGCTGAGAAACGGCAGCGCGTCGGCCGGGTAATTGGCCAGCACCGGCAGGTCATCTTCCAGGCACCAGCAAGCCACGCTCACCGGCAATTCGCCGAGGGCCTCGAACATCGCTGCATCACTGAGCAGCAGCCCGATACCACTGTCTTCGATCATGTAGTGCAGGCGGTCCAGCGGGTATTCCGGGTCGAGCGGCACATAGGCACCGCCCGCCTTGAGGATCGCCAACAGCCCGATGACCATTTCCAGCGAACGCGGCAGCGCCAGGCCGACGCGCACCTGCGGGCCGACGCCACGCTCGCGCAGCATCCACGCGAGGCGATTGGCGCGGCTGTCCAGTTCGCGGTAATTGAGGGTTTCCCCGGCGAAGGTCAAGGCAGCGGCATCGGGACGGGCTGCTGCCTGTTGGCTGAACAGTGAATGCAGGCACTGGTCGAGGCGATGCACGCCGGGCTCGACGCCCAGGCTGTCGTGCAATGCGCGCTGCTCGACGGCAGTCAGCAACGGCAGTTCGCTGAGGCGCTGTTCGGGGCCTGCGATCAACGCGTGCAGGAGGTTGCGCCAATGTTCCGCCATGCGCGCAATGCGCGGTTCGTCGAACAGGTCGGTGCTGTAGGTCAGGCAGCAACCCAGGCGATGGTCGAGGTCGGTGACTTCCAGGTTGAGGTCGAACTTGGTCGCGCGCGCATCGTTGGCCAGGTACTCGACGGTCATGCCGGCCAGTTGGCGGCTTTGCTGGAACTCCCAGCGCTGCACGTTGCACATCACCTGGAACAGCGGGTTGTAGGCCGCGCTGCGCGGAGGTTGCAGGGCTTCCACCAAATGGTCGAATGGCAGGTCCTGATGGGACTGGCCTTCGATCACCGTGTGGCGCACGTGCTCGAACAACTCGCCAACCGTCATCTGCCCGTTGAGCTGGCAACGCAACACCTGGGTGTTGAGGAACGCACCGATCAACCCTTCGCTTTCCGGGCGAATTCGGTTGGCCACGGGCGCGCCGATGCGCAGGTCGGTCTGGCCGCTGTAGCGGTAGAGCAACACGGCCAGGGTAGCCGTCATGGTCATGAACAGGGTCAGGCCACGCTCGGCGTTAAAGGCACGCACGCGAGCGGCCAGATCGTCGCTCAGGTCGAAGCGGTACAACTCGCCCTGATGGCTTTGCACCGCTGGCCGTGGGCGGTCGCCGGGCAGTTCGAGCAATGGATGCTCGTGGCCCAGTTGTGCGGTCCAGTAGTCCAGTTGGCGCTGGCGCTCACCCGATTCCAGCCACTGGCGTTGCCAGACGCTGTAGTCGAGGTATTGCACGGGCAACGGCGCCAGCGGTGAGTCGCGCTCGTCAATAAAGGCTTCGTACAGCGCGCTGAGTTCACGGGCGAAAATGTCCATGGCCCAGCCTTCAGTGACGATGTGGTGCAGGGTCAGCACCAGGTAGTGTTCCTGCTCCCCGGCCTTGACCAGGCAGGCGCGCAACAGCGGCCCGGTTTCCAGGTTGAATGGCGTGTGCGCTTCCTGATCAGCCAGGTGTTGCAGACGCTGCTGGCGCTCGCTGTCATGCAGCGCCGAGAGATCCTGCCAGCCCATGCGCAAGCCGGGTTGCGGCGCGACCTTCTGATAAGCCACCCCGTTGATGCTCGGAAAGGTGGTGCGCAGGGTTTCGTGACGCATGATCAGCGCCTGCAACGCCGCCTCGAAACGCCCCACATCGAGCACGCCACGCAGGCGGGCCATGCCGCCGACGTTGTAAGCCGGGCTGTCGGGCTCCATTTGCCAGAGGAACCACATGCGCTGTTGGGAATAGGACAACGGCACCGGCTCGCGGCGGTCGACCCTGGCGATGGCGGTTTGCTGGTTGCGCTGACCCGCGGCCTGGATAATGCCGACTTGCTCGGCAAATGCGCCCAGCTCACTGGCTTCGAACAAGGTGCGTAACGGCAACTCGACGTCGCAGGCCTGGCGGGTGCGGGAGATGATTTGCGTGGCCAGCAACGAGTGGCCGCCGAGGGCGAAGAAGTCGTCGTGCAGGCCGATACGCGGCAAGCCGAGCACTTCGCGCCAGATGCCTGCAATCTGCTGCTGCAAGGGTGTTTCCGGTTCAACATGTTCGCGGCGTTGCCACACCGGCTCCGGCAACGCACGACGGTCGAGTTTGCCGCTGGGGCTCAAAGGCATGGCTTCCAGATGCATCAACAGCGCAGGCACCATATACTCCGGCAGCTCAGCCGCGAGGGCGGTTTTTAGCGCCTGCTCGTCCAGCTCGGCAGGGGCGGTGTAGTAGGCGATCAACTGTGCGTCACGCACCAGCACCACCGCTTGGGCGATACCGTCCAGCGCCAACATACGGGCTTCGATTTCTTGCGGTTCAACACGGAAACCGCGCAACTTGACCTGCTGATCCAGGCGCCCGAGGTATTCGAGCACGCCGTCGGTACGCCAACGCGCACGGTCACCGGTGCGATACAGGCGTGCGCCCGTTTGGCTAAACGGGTCGGCAACAAAACGCTCTGCCGTGAGCCCGGCACGGCCAAGGTAACCGCGCGCCAGGCCGATGCCGCCGATGCACAGTTCGCCGGGCACACCGGCGGGTAACGGGTTGAGTTGCTCGTCCAGCACGCGGCAGATCACATTGCCCAGCGGCCGGCCAATCGGCGAACGCTCGCCGTCTTCCGCGCGGCAATGCCAGTGGGTGACGTTGATCGCGGTTTCAGTCGGGCCATAGCGGTTGTGCAGCTGCACCGCCGGCAACGTCGCCAACACGCGATTACGCAACTCGGCGGGCAAGGCTTCGCCGCCGGAGAACAGACGACGCAGGCTGGTGCATTCGGCCACCAATGGTTCATCGATGAACAACTGCAACAGCGGCGGCACAAAGTGCAGCGTGGTCACGCCATGCGCTTGCACCAGCTGCGCGATGCGCTGCGGATCACGGTGCTCGCCTGGCCCCGCCAGCACCAGACGGCAACCGGCAATCAGCGGCCAGAAGCATTCCCACACCGACACGTCGAAACTGATCGGCGCTTTTTGCAGCAGCACATCGCTGTCGTTCAGTTGATAAGTGGCCTGCATCCACTGCAAGCGTTCAGCCAGGGCCGCATGGGTATTGCCCACACCTTTGGGCTGGCCGGTGGAACCGGAGGTATAAATCACGTAGGCGAGGTTGTCGCCATTGAGGTGCAGGCCCGGTGCCTGGGTGGGCCAGCTGTCGAGGTGCAGGCTGTCCATGGCGATCACGCCCACGCCCTCGGTCGCCGGCAGGAGTGCCAGCAGTGAGGTTTGGGTCAGCAGCAGGTGCACGCCACTGTCCTTGAGCATGTAGGCCAAGCGGTCGGCAGGGTAATCCGGGTCGAGCGGCACATAGGCGCCACCGGCCTTGATGATGGCAAGCAGGCCGATCAGCAGTTGCGGTGAGCGCTCGGCGGCGATGGCCACGCACACATCCGGGCCGACGCCTTTGTCACGCAGGTAGTGGGCCAGGCGGTTCGCCTGGGTGTGCAGTTCGGCGAAAGACAGGCTGGCACCCTGCCAAACCAGTGCGGTGTTATCCGAGGCCTGGTGGTCGAGCAACTCGGGTAACCAGCGTTGTGCCGGGGTGCACGGCGCTTCGCTCCACTGCAGCGCGTGGTCGTGGTGCATCAGCATCAGGTCGCCGATGGCCTGCTCGGGGTGTTCGCACACGGCTTGCAGCAGGTTGATGAAGTGCTCGGCGAGGCGTTGGATCGTGCCGGGGTCGAACAGCTCATCGGCGTAGTCGAATGCCAGGCTCAACCGCCCATTACGGTCTTCTTCACTGTGCAGTTGCAGGTCGAACTTGGCTTCGCGGCTGTGCCACGGCAATTCATCGGCGAGCAGGCCCGGCAGGCGGCGCAGGGCACTCAAGTCGCGCTGCTGGTGGTTGAACATGACCTGGAACAGGCCTTGTTCACGGGCTTGCGGGAAGGCTTCGAGGAGCTGTTCAAACGGCAGGTCCTGATGAGCCTGGGCCCCCAAAGCGGCCTGGCGCGTTGCTGCCAACAGCGCATTGAATGGCAGTCGCCCGTCCAGCTCGGCGCGCAGCACTAAAGTGTTGATGAAGAAACCGACCAGGCCTTGAGTTTCCTGGCGCGGACGGTTGGCACTGGGCACACCGATGCGGATGTCGCGCTGACCGCTGTAGCGATAGAGCAGGCTCTGGAACGCTGCCAGCAACAGCATGAACGGGGTGGATTGATTGGCCTGGGCGGTCTGGCGAATCGCTGCGCTGAGGCTTGCCTCCAGACGCACACTATGGCGCGAGGCGCTATGCCGCTGTTGCGCCGAACGTGGGTGATCGGTGGCCAGGCTCAGGGGTGGGTGTTCCTCGCCCAACTGGGTTTTCCAATACGCCAGTTGCCGCTGGCCTTCACCCTCGGCCAGCCATTGGCGCTGCCAGCTGCCGTAGTCGGCGTAGTGCAGGGCCAGCGGCGGCAACGCCAGGGTTTGGCCTTGAGACAAGGCCGCGTACAGCTGCGAAAATTCGTCGATCAGCACATTCAGCGACCAACCGTCGGCGATGATGTGGTGCAGCGTCACCAGCAGTTGATGGTCCTCATCGTCCAGGCGCACGAGGGTCACCCTCAGCAGCGGGCCGTTTTCCAGGTCGAACGGGGTGCGCGCGGCATCTTCGCGGAGCTGTTGCGCGCGGGCTTCGCGTTCGGTGCCGGGCACGTCGTTGAGGTCAATGACGTGCAAATCGAACGCTGCGTTTGCATCTACCCGCTGGAAAGCCTGGCCATCGCGTTCATAGAAGCGTGTACGCAAGGCTTCGTGGCGCTCGATCAAGTGCTGGAAGCTGGCGCGCACGGCGCCTGGGTCCAACGCTCCGCGCAAACGCAGGGCGCCGGGAATGGTGTAGGCGCTGCTTTGCGGGTCGAGTTGCCAAGTGATCCACAGGCGGTTTTGCGCCAGCGATTGCGGCAGGGCTTCGCGGCGTGACAGGGCACCCATCGCCCCTTGGGCGACAGCGCCGTCTTGCTGCAATTGCGCGACAGTCGCGGCAAAGGTCGCCAGGGTTGGCGCCTCGAACAGCATGCGCAGGTTCAGCTCCAGCCCCAGGGTTTCACGCAGACGCGCGACCACTTGGGTGGCGGTGATGGAGTTACCGCCGAGCAGGAAGAAATGATCATCGTCCGTCACGCTTGCGACGTGCAACTGCTCGCACCAGATCGCCGCGATCTGGCTGTGCAGTGCGGATGCCAGCGCCGTGTCACTCGCCTGCGTGCGCAGGCTCGGAAACTGCGCGTAGCTGTCGAGGCTGCCATCGGCGTGGCGAATGGCACACGCCGAACGCTGCAACTTGCCGCTGGACGTCTTCGGCAAGGCACCTGGGTTGAGCAACACCACCACGCTCGGGGCTTCTTGATAAGCCTCGGCCACCGCTTGGCGGATCGCCTTGATCAGCGCGTCGGGCGGCAGGATTTTCTGCACGCTGCGGCTGATTTCTGCGGCAATACCAATGCCTTCCAGGCCCTGGTCATTCACCGCAAAGGCAGCGACGCGGCCCTTGCGCACCACTTCCACTTCGCGCTCGATGGTTTGTTCGATGTCCTGAGGGTACAGGTTGTGCCCGCGCACGATCAGCAGGTCTTTCAGGCGGCCGGTGATGTACACCTCACCGTCACGCATAAAACCCAGGTCACCGGTGCGCAGCCAGGTGCGACCCGCGTGTCGCACGAATGTCTTGGCAGTGGCTTCGGGGTTGCGCCAGTAGCCGTGGGCGATGCTCGGCCCGCTGGCCCACAGCTCACCGACGGTGTTTTCGCCCAGTTCGGTGAGGGTGCCAGGGTCGGCGATCAGCACCGCGTGTTCCGGCTGGCTGGTGCCGCAGCTCATGATTGCACTGCCCTGCCCAGGCTCGGCACGGTTGGCGGCGAGGGCCCGCTCGTCCAGGCGCAAGGCCGGGATGCCCCGGCCACGGGAGCCACCAGCGACAAACAGGGTCGCCTCGGCCAGCCCGTAGGAGGCGAAGAAATTGTTCGAGGTGAAACCGCAGGCGGCGAACTTCTCGGCGAAGCGCTCCAGGGTGTCGAGGCGGATCGGCTCGGAACCCGAATACGCTACCCGCCATGCGCTCAAGTCCAAGCGCTCCAGGGCGGACTCGCTGACCCGCTCACTGCACAGGCGATAGGCGAAATCCGGCCCGCCGCTGATGGTGCCGCCGTATTCGCTGATCGCCTCCAGCCAGCGCAACGGCCGAGCGAGGAAGTACGCCGGCGACATCAACACACACGGCACGCCGCTGAAAATGGGTTGCAACAAGCCGCCGATCAGACCCATGTCGTGGTACAGCGGCAACCAGCTGACGATCACGTCATCCGGGTTGAGGTCGATGCCGAAGCCGCGACGGATCAGCACTTCGTTGGCGACCAGGTTGCCATGGCTGACCTGCACGCCCTTGGGCAGCGCAGTGGAGCCCGACGTGTATTGCAGGAAGGCGATGTGGTCGGCGTGCAGCTCGGGCTCGATCCAGCGATCGGCAATCAGGCTGTCCAAGGTGTCGACACTCAGCAGCGGCGGCGCGTTCTCGATCTGTGCCAGGCCATCGCCCAGGCTGGCGATGGTCAGCAGCAAGCGTGGCTCAGCGTCGGCGATGATCGACAGCAAGCGCTCCTGATGATGGCGGCGGGTGGACTCCGGCGGGTAAGCCGGCACGGCGATCACCCCGGCGTACAGACAACCAAAAAACGCCGCCACGTAGTCCGGGCCGCTGGGGAACAACAGCACTGCACGATCCCCCAACGCCGCATTCGCCTGCAAGGCGGCGGCGATGGTGCGGGCGCGCTGATCCAGGTCGCGGTAACTGAGTACAACGCTGTGCTCGGCTGACTCGGCAAGAAAGCGCAGAGCCACCTGGTCCGGGGTTTGCGCGGCGCGGCGTTGAAGGGACTGGACCAATGTGCGGGGAAGTTCGAAGGCGTCCATCATGGGTTCCTGCCTGAAATCGGCTTACGGGAAAATCGGGAAAAAGAGTGCTTTCAGCGGGCGGCCAGCGGCCGCGTCGCGCCATTGCGCCAGCGGGCCAGGTGCCCGTCGGCGTAGCGCCGCAGGCAGCGCAGCACGGCGCTTTCGTGCTGCACGAGGAAGAAGTGGTGGCCGTCGAACATGTCGAGGGAAAAGCCGCTGGCGGTGTCTGCCTGCCAGTCGAGCAACTGGTCGGCGCGCACGCTGTCCTGCTTGCCGCCGAACACATGGATCGGCATGCCCAGCGGCGCGCGCTGGCCGTAGGTGAAGCTGCCGCACAGCAGGAAGTCGGCGCGCAGGATCGGCAACATCAACTGCATCAGCTCGGGGTTGGTCAGCGCTTCTTCGGCGGTGCCCTGCAATTCGCGCAGGCGGGCGATCAGTTGCGCATCCGACTTTTCGACGGCGTATTCGCTGACATCACGGCGGGCCGGGCCGGCGGTGCCGGAGGCAAACAACGCGAGCGGTGCGGGGCAGCCGCGTTCACGCAGGGCGTGCGCCAACTCGAACGCCAACAGGCCGCCAAGGCTGTGGCCGAACAAGGCATACGGGGCATCCAGGTCGCGACTGATTTCTTCGGCCAGCTGTGCCGCCAGGGTTTTGATGTCGCGCTGCAACGGCTCGTCCATGCGCATGCCGCGCCCTGGCAATTCCAGCGGGCACACCTGCAACCAATCCGGCAGCGCCCGGCGCCAACGCGCATAGACCATAGCGCTGGCCCCCGAATACGGCAGGCAAAACAGGCGCAGTCGAGTCGAGACGCTCATCGTATGAGGGCTCCAGACTTAACGCGGTATGCACGATAGAAACCCATGTCGTCCTCCTGCGGGCGCTGATCCTTGGCCGTTTGCAAACGGACCTGTCACCCATGAGAACGGACGGAGCGGGCAAATAATTAGTCAGCCGGGAGCAGCGAGACGGGGTTCACAGCTTCGCAAAATCCGCAGGATTAGTTCGTCTTCTCATTTGACAATCATTATCATTAAGAATAATTTGTTGCCCGATGTGCAGGAGGCCTCAGCACGGATGCCCTCCCCTAACCTCTTTTGCGACAAGGTGATTTCCATGACGGAACAAGTATCCACAGGCAGGTGCGACTCACCCCTTCTGCAGGCATTCGTCGATAATCGACTGATTCTGGTGAAGATCGCCGCACGCATCACCGGCTGCCGCTCGCGGGCCGAAGACGTGGTGCAAGACGCCTACTTCCGCCTGCAATCGGCGCCGACGATCACCTCATCGTTCAAGGCGCAATTGAGCTATCTGTTCCAGATCGTGCGGAACCTGGCAATTGACCACTACCGTAAGCAGGCTCTGGAGCTCAAATACTCGGGGACGGAAGAGGAAGGCTTGAATGTGGTGATTCACGGCGCTTCACCGGAAACCTCCCACATCAACTTCAACACCCTGGAAAACATCGCCAGCGCCCTCACGGAGCTGCCACAGCGCACCCGCTACGCATTCGAGATGTACCGGCTGCACGGCGTACCGCAAAAAGATATCGCCAAGGAACTGGGCGTATCGCCAACCCTGGTGAATTTCATGATTCGTGATGCCCTGGTGCATTGCCGCAAGGTGTCGGGCAACCACAGCGATACGTTTGCACGGCGGGTTTGAGCACAGTGCCATTGCACTGCTTGCTGTCTGGGCTGACTTCAGCGCACCGCGGTTACATCGATACGGTACGGTTCGAAGATTTTCAACATCTCGCCGCTATCGCGTAACCGCTTGAGCAACCCGGCAAACGCCTCGCCGGTAATCGGCGCCTTCGGCCGCACTAACGCATAGTGGTGATACACCTGGTCGATGCGCTCCGAGACCAGGAACTGCCCGGCCATGTCTGCATTGCGCACCATGAAATCACTCAAATACGAGCGTGTAACCAGTGCAATATCGGCCCGCCCGCGCGCAACCATCAGCAGGTTGCTGTCATGGGAATACGTCAACGTGGCGTTGAAGTGTTCGGCCATGTACTTGGGGTCGGGGTTGAAGTTGGCGAAGGCGTAGTGATAACCGCTGAACACCGCCAGACGCTTGCCGGCGAGGTCGGCGAAATAGCGTTGGTCGCGACCTGGCTGGCGCTCGGCGACGAAAATTTCCGCATCTTCCAGGCCCATGTCGACGCTGGTGTGGGGAATGTCCTGCCAACCCCAGCTGGGGTTTTCGAAGATCGCCATGTCGACCCGACCTTGTTCGAAATCTCGAAAGCGCCGTGGGATGGAGGTAGGCACCAGCACAAACTGGTAGTCGGTTTGCGAGGCGTTCAGCGCTTCCACCAATTGCGGCAGCAGACCGGTGTCGGCACCTTGCTCAGGCCGTACCGTGTAGGGCGGAAAATGCGCGGCGCCAATCCTCACCAATTGCCCAGCCGAAGCCGGCACCCACCACGCGGTGCCCAGTGCCCATAGAGTTAGTCCTGCAGCCAGCCGCCATGGCAAAAACATTGAGGCACGCACCGTTCAACACGTTGATGGCAATAAGCTAGGCGTTTTTGTCAGGTGAGACAACTTTCCACCGAAAAATTAATAGCTTGCGCCTCAATCAGCCTTCAGAACCATCAACAGGGCTTCTTCGGCCAGCTGTTCGAGTGTCAGGCTGCCTTCGGCGCGGAACCACGTGGTGGTCCAGGACAACGCGCCGGTCAGAAAGCGCCGGGTGATAAACACATCACCCTTGATGTAACCGGCGGCCTTGGCCTCGCCCAGCACCTGCAGCCATATTTGTTCGTACACATCACGTAGCGCCAGCACCTGGGCCTGGCCGTCGGCCGACAGCGAACGCCATTCATAGACCAGCACCGCCATGGCTTCGCCGCTCCCGCCCATGATTGACTGCAATTCGCAGCGAATCAGCGCCAACACACGGTCGCGCACCGTGCTCGTGTCCTCGAGCGAGGCGCGCATCATCGCGGTGTTGTAATGGATGGTTTCCTCCATCACCGCCCGCAGGATCTCGTCCTTGCTCTTGAAATGATGAAAGATGCTGCCGGACTGGATGCCCACGGCGCTGGCCAGGTCACGCACCGTGGTGCGCTCAAACCCCTTGTTGCGAAACAGGTGAGCCGCGGTTTGCAGCAACTTGCCCCGTGCACTGTCAGGGTCGGTCAAATGACCGCCGTCGACCATGGTGCGCATCACCCGCAGGGCTTTTTGCTCATCCATGCTGCTCTCCTTCATTTCTACTGACGTCTTGGGCGGCAATTTAGGCCGTGGCCGCCACCCAAGCAAGCGCTTGGGCAAAACTTGTGTGCGGAGTTTACAAACCAAGCGCTTGCTTGGTAGTCTCGACGCCAGCCATTCGAGGAAGGATTTCTCATGAGCAAGACGGTTCGTATCGGCTGTGCCAGCGCCTTCTGGGGCGACACCTGCACCGCCGCCGCCCAGTTGGTGCACGGCGGCACCCTGGATTACCTGGTCTTCGACTACTTGGCGGAAGTCACAATGTCGATCCTCGCCGGCGCACGGATGAAAGACCCCCAGGCCGGCTACGCCACCGATTTCGTCGAGGTGCTCACCCCGCTGCTGGGCGACCTCCAGCGCCAGGGCATCCGCGTGATCAGCAATGCCGGGGGCATTAACCCCCAGGCTTGCGCCGCCGCACTGCAAGCAGCCTGTGACAAGGCCAACATCGCGCTGAAGATCGCCGTCCTGCTGGGTGACGATTTGCAACCCACACTCAAACAACTGCCAGGCATTACCGATATGTTCAACGGCGCGCCGCTGCCGCCGCTGTGCGTGTCCGCCAATGCCTACCTCGGTGCGCCTGGGATTGCCAAAGCCCTTGAGCTGGGCGCCGATATCGTCATCACCGGCCGCGTGGTCGACAGCGCCGTGGTCAGTGCGGCGCTGGTGCATGAATTCAATTGGTCATGGCAGGACTATGACCGCCTGGCCCAGGCGGCACTGGCCGGGCACATCATCGAATGCGGCGCGCAGTGCACCGGCGGTAACTTCACCGATTGGCGCGACGTGCCGGACTACGAGCACATCGGCTTTCCCATCGTTGAGGTCAGCGCCGACGGCCAATTCACCGTCAACAAGGTCGACGGCAGCGGCGGGCTGATCAGCGAACTCAGCGTGGCCGAACAGCTGCTGTATGAGATCGGCGACCCGCGCGCCTACCTGCTGCCTGATGTGATCTGCGATTTCAGCCAGGTCAAATTGCAACAACAAGGCAAACACCAAGTTCGCCTGCACGGCGCCAAGGGCTTGCCACCTACCGACCAATACAAGGTCAGCGCCACCTACCCCGACGGGTTCCGCTGCACCGCCAGTTGCCTGATCGCCGGCATCGACGCCGTGGCCAAGGCCGAGCGGGTCAGCCAGGCGATCATCAATAAAACGTCGGAGCTGTTCAGCCAACGTGGCTGGGCGCCCTACACTGAGGTCAATATCGAATTGCTCGGCAGCGAAGCCACCTACGGCGCCCATGCCCAGCGTGACGACTGCCGCGAAGTGGTGGTGAAACTGGCCGTGCGCCACCCGAGCAAGCAGGCGCTGCTGCTGTTTGCCCGCGAGATCGCCCAGGCCGCCACCGGCATGGCGCCGGGGTTGACCGGGATTGTCGGCGGGCGACCCACCGTGTACCCACTGATTCGGCTGTTTTCATTCCTTATCGATAAATCATCCTGTGAACCGCTGATCGAGTTCCAGGGCCAGCGCCATGCCATTGAGCTGCCTTTGACTGCGCATCTACTCACCCCGACTGCTGCGGTCGAGCCACCCAAGCCTCAAGGCCGTGCGGATGCCTGCGTGCCGTTGGTCAAACTCGCCGTGGCGCGCTCCGGCGACAAGGGTAACCACAGCAATATCGGCGTCATTGCCCGCCATCCCGATTACCTGCCGTGGATCGCCGAAGCGCTGCCCCCGGCAGTGGTCGTCGACTGGATGAACCACGTGCTCGACCCGCTGCACGGCCGCGTCGAACGCTGGTACTTGCCTGGCAGCCACAGCCTGAATTTTCTGCTGGAAAACGCGTTGGGCGGCGGCGGCATCGCCAGCCTGCGCATCGACCCCCAAGGCAAAGCCTTCGCCCAGCAACTGCTGGAAATCCCCATTGCCGTGCCGCAACACATCGCCGATCAACTCACCTAAAGGACTGTCGCCGTGGCCTTCGATTCGATCTTCAAAGCCGACCTGTTCCAGGGGCAAACCGTGATTGTTACCGGTGGCGGCAGTGGTATCGGCCGTTGCACCGCCCATGAACTCGCCGCCCTTGGCGCTCGGGTCATCCTGGTGGGGCGCAAGCCGGACAAGCTTTCGAAGGTGGCTGCCGAAATTTGCGAAGACGGCGGCACTGCCCATTGGCAGGCCTGCGATATTCGCGAGGAAGACGCGGTGAAGGCACTGGTGACGCAGCTCATTGATGACCATGGCCCGCTCCATGGCCTGGTGAATAACGCCGGCGGTCAATACCCGTCGCCACTGGCCTCGATCAACCAAAAGGGCTTTGAAACCGTACTGCGCACTAACCTGGTCGGCGGTTTCCTGATGGCGCGGGAAGTGTTCAACCAGTCCATGAGCAAGCACGGTGGAGCGATCGTCAACATGCTCGCCGACATGTGGGGCGGCATGCCCGGCATGGGCCACTCCGGCGCGGCGCGGTCGGGCATGGACAACTTCACCAAGACCGCCGCCTTTGAATGGGGTTATGCCGGTGTGCGAGTCAACGCCGTGGCGCCGGGGTGGATTGCCTCCAGCGGCATGGACACTTACGACGGCGCGTTCAAGGCGGTGATCCCGACCCTGCGTGAACACGTGCCGCTCAAGCGGATCGGCACCGAATCGGAAGTCAGCGCGGCCATTGTGTTTCTGCTCAGCCCCGCGGCGGCGTTCATCAGCGGCAGCACCCTGCGCATCGATGGCGCTGCCAGCCTGGGCAGCCGGGCCTGGCCGCTGCCCAAGGCGCAGCCACCGAGCGAACCCTTCAATGGTTTCCACCGCGCCTACCTGCCGGATGTACTCAAGGCGGAGCAATAACCTATGCCGCTCATTGAAACGCAGATCGACAGCCACAGCCCACAGTTCGCGCAAAACCGCGAAGCCATGTTGGCCGCCATCGCACAATTGCGCCAACTGGAACACAACCTGCTGAGCAAGGCACAGGAAGCCAAGCCCAAGTTCGACAAACGCGGCCAACTGCTGCCCCGCGAACGGCTCAACCTGCTACTCGACCCCGGTGCGCCGTTCCTGGAATTGGCCAGCCTGGCGGGTTACAAACTCCACGACGACAAAGACGGCAGCGCGGCCGGCGGCGGCTTGATCGCCGGCATCGGCTACGTCAGCGGCGTGCGCGTGCTGGTGGTGGCCAATAACAGCGCGATCAAGGGCGGCACCATTTCCCCCGCCGGCCTGAAAAAATCCCTGCGCCTGCAACAGATCGCGATGGAAAACAAACTGCCGGTGGTGACCCTCGCCGAAAGCGGCGGCGCCAACCTCAACTATGCGGCGGAGATTTTCGTCGAAGGCGCACGCAGCTTCGCCAACCAGGCGCGCATGTCAGCCATGGGGTTGCCGCAGATCACCGTGGTGCACGGCTCGGCCACGGCGGGCGGCGCGTATCAGCCGGGGCTGTCGGATTACGTGGTGGTGGTGCGCGGCAAGGCCAAACTGTTCCTTGCCGGGCCGCCACTGCTCAAAGCGGCGACCGGCGAAGTGGCAACCGATGAGGAACTGGGTGGCGCCGAGATGCACGCGCAAACCGCCGGCACCGCCGAATACCTGGCGGAAAACGATGCCGATGGCGTGCGCATCGTGCGCGAAATCGTCAGCCTGTTGCCGTGGGACGAGCGCCTGGGGCTTACGCCAAAACGGCCTTATACCGAACCGCTGCACCCCATCGAGGAGCTGTTGGGGCTGGTGCCCGATGATCCGAAAAAACCCTATGACGTGCGCGAAATCCTCGCGCGCCTGGCGGACGGTTCCACCTTCCTCGAATTCAAGGGTGAGTTCGATGCGCACACGGTCTGCGGCCATTTGCACATCCAGGGCCGCGCTGTCGGCGTGATCGGCAATAACGGCCCCATCACGCCCAAGGGCGCCAGCAAGGCCGCGCAATTTATCCAACTGTGCGACCAGAGCCGCACGCCGCTGCTGTTCCTGCACAACACCACCGGGTTCATGGTGGGCACGGAGTCGGAGCAACAAGGCGTGATCAAGCACGGCGCGAAAATGATCCAGGCCGTGGCGAATGCCCGCGTGCCGAAACTGACCGTGGTGGTGGGCGGCTCCTACGGCGCCGGCAACTACGCGATGTGCGGCCGAGGCCTGGACCCACGGTTTATCTTCGCCTGGCCCAACAGCCGCACGGCGGTGATGGGCGGTGCGCAGGCGGGCAAAGTGCTGCGCATCGTCACCGAGGCCAAGCAACTCAAAGACGGTTTGGTGCCCGACCCCAAGGTGCTGGACATGCTGGAGCAGGTGACTGCGCAGAAACTCGACAGCCAGTCCACGGCACTGTATGGCAGCGCCAACCTGTGGGACGACGGGCTGATTGACCCACGGGATACCCGCACGCTGCTGGGGTTTCTGCTGGACCTCTGCCATGAGGCCGAGGTGCGGCAGTTGCAGCCCAACAGCTTCGGTGTGGCGCGTTTCTAACAGGAGAACAAGAACAATGATCTTTACCCAGGAACATCAGGAACTGCGCCGTACCGTCCGCGCCTTCGTCGACCGCGAGATCAACCCGCACGTGGACGAATGGGAAAAAGCCGGACGCTTCCCTATCCACGAGATCTTCCGCAAGGCTGGCGACCTCGGCTTGCTGGGCATTTGCAAGCCGGAAAAATTCGGCGGCATGGGCCTGGACTACAGCTACTCCATCGTCGCCGCCGAAGAGTTCGGCACCATTCGTTGCGGTGGCATCCCCATGTCCATCGGCGTGCAGACCGACATGTGCACCCCCGCCCTCGCCCGCTTCGGCTCCGATGCGTTACGCGACGAATTCCTGCGCCCGGCCATCAGCGGCGAACAAGTGGGCTGCATCGGCGTCTCGGAAACCGGCGCCGGCTCCGACGTGGCCGGGCTGAAAACCCATGCGCGCAAAGACGGTGGCGACTACGTGATCAACGGCAGCAAAATGTGGATCACCAACTCGCCCAGCGCCGACTTTATTTGCCTGCTGGCTAACACCTCGGACGACAAGCCGCACATGAACAAGTCGCTGATAATGGTGCCGATGAACACGCCGGGGATCAGTGTCAGCCCGCCCCTGGAAAAGCTCGGCATGCACAGCTCCGAAACCGCCCAGGTGTTCTTCGATGGCGTGCGCGTCCCGCAGCGCAACCGCATCGGCCACGAAGGCGCGGGGTTCATGATGCAAATGCTGCAGTTCCAGGAAGAACGCCTGTTTGGCGCCGCCAACATGATCAAGGGCCTGGAATACTGCATCGACAGCACCATCGACTACTGCAAGGAACGGCAGACCTTCGGCAAGGCCCTGATCGACAACCAGGTGATTCATTTTCGCCTGGCTGAATTGGCCACCGAAATCGAATGCCTGCGCGCACTCGTCTACCAGGCCACCGAGCAATACATCAAAGGCCAGGATGTGACCCGCCTGGCGTCGATGGCCAAGCTCAAGGCCGGGCGCCTGGGCCGTGAAGTCAGCGACAGCTGCCTGCAATACTGGGGCGGCATGGGCTTTATGTGGGACAACCCGGTAGCCCGTGCGTATCGCGACGTGCGCCTGGTGTCGATTGGCGGCGGCGCCGACGAAATCATGCTGGGCATCATCTGCAAACTGATGGGCACCCTGCCCGGGAAAAAAGCATGAACACCCTGCTGCTCGAACCGCATAACGGCGTGCTGCACATCACCCTCAACCGCCCGGCCAATCGCAATGCGATGAGCCTGGAAATGGTCAATGAACTGCGTGCGGTACTGGCGCAATTGGACAGCCAGGTGCGTGCGCTGGTGATCAGCGGTGCGGGCGGGCACTTCTGCGCAGGGGCGGATGTGAAGGACATGGTCACCGCGGGCGGCAAGGCGCAACTGCAGGCGCTGAACCGCGCGTTCGGCACATTGCTGCAGGAGGTGGAAGCGGTGCCGCAAGTGGTGATTGTGGTGTTGCAAGGTGCGGTGCTCGGCGGTGGGTTTGGGCTGGCCTGTGTCAGTGATATTGCGCTGGCCGACCATCAGGCGCAGTTCGGCTTGCCGGAAACCAGCCTGGGCTTGTTGCCGGCGCAGATCGCGCCCTTTGTGGTCAAGCGTATCGGCCTGACCCAGGCGCGACGGCTGGCACTGACCGCGGCGCGGTTCGACGGGGTTGAAGCCCATCGGTTGGGGGTGGTGCATTTTGTGGAGGCCGACCCTCAGGCCCTGGCGGAACGCTTGGACGATGTGTTGGGGCACGTGCTGCAGTGCGCGCCGGGGGCGAATGGCCGGACCAAAGCGCTGTTGCTGGCCAGCGCAGAGCAACCCATCGGACCGCTACTGGATCAGGCTGCCGAGTGGTTTGCCGAGGCGGTGACGGGTGTAGAAGGAATAGAGGGCACCCAGGCTTTTGTGCAGAAGCGTAAGCCGGGGTGGTCCCGATGACGCCTTCGCGAGCAAGCCTGCTCCCACCTTTGGAAGGCATTTCAAAGGTGGGAGCGGGCTTGCTCGCGAAGAGGCCAGAATAAACACCCGATTACCCAGGGATAATCCAATGCCCCATTTCAGCAAAATCCTGATCGCCAACCGCGGTGAAATCGCTTGCCGTATCCAGCGCACGGCCCACGCCTTGGGCTACCGCACCGTTGCCGTCTACAGTGACGCCGACACCCAGGCCCTGCATGTCCAAATGGCTGACGAAGCGGTGAATATCGGCCCCGCTCCGGTCAATCAGTCTTACCTGAACATCCCGGCCATCCTCGAGGCTGCGCGTAAAACCGGCGCCGACGCCGTGCACCCTGGCTACGGCTTCCTCTCCGAAAATGCCCAATTCGCCAACGCCTGCTCAAACGCCGGGCTGACGTTTATTGGCCCAAGCGCTGAGGCCATCGAACTGATGGGCAGCAAACGCCTGTCCAAACTCGCCATGCTCGACGCCGGCGTCCCCTGCATCGCCGGCTACCAGGGCGACCGACAAGACGACGCCACCTTGCAGCAGGAAGCCAACCGCATCGGCTACCCGCTGATGATCAAAGCCAGCGCCGGCGGCGGCGGGCGCGGCATGCGCCTGGTGCACGACAGCACTCAATTGCTGGAGCAACTGCGCACCGCACGCTCTGAATCCCTGAACGCCTTCGGCAGCGACGAACTGATCCTTGAACAAGCCCTGCTCGACCCGCGCCACGTGGAAATCCAACTGTTCGGCGACAGTCATGGCCACCTCATCTACTTGGGCGAACGCGACTGTTCGATTCAGCGCCGCCACCAAAAAGTCATCGAAGAGGCGCCCTGCCCGGTGATGACACCCCAGTTGCGCCAGGCCATGGGCGAAGCGGCGCTGAAGGCCGGGCGCGCCGTCAATTACGTGGGGGCCGGCACCGTGGAGTTCCTGCTCGACCGCACGGGCCACTTCTATTTCCTGGAAATGAACACCCGCCTGCAAGTGGAGCACCCGGTCACCGAACAGGTCACGGGCCTGGACCTGGTGGACTGGCAACTGAAAGTCGCCGCCGGTGAGCCGCTGCCATTGACACAGGCCGACGTGACCCTGACCGGCCATGCGATGGAAGTGCGCCTGTACGCCGAGGACCCGGCCCAGGGCTTTCTGCCGCAAACCGGCAATGTGCTGCGCTGGGAACCCGGCGCCGGTGTGCGAATTGACCATGGCGTACTGGAAGGCCAACGCATCAGCCCGTTCTATGACGCGATGCTGGGCAAAATCATCGCCCATGGGGCCACTCGCGAAGAAGCCCGACGCAAACTGCTGCGGGCGGTGGAGGACACTGTCCTGCTGGGCCTGACCACCAATCAGCAACTGCTGGTGGACCTGCTCAAGCAACCCGAGTTTATCGCCGGCGATTTCAGCACCGGTTTTATCGCCGAGCATTTCAATGCAATTCACCGCCAGCCGGCGACGCATGAACAGGTCGCCCTGGCGGCCGCACTGTTTTATCAAGCCAATGCCAACACCCATCGTCAGGACCTATCGGGATGGCGCAACAGTGCCAGCGTGCCCTGGACCTATCGCCTGGACATCAACGATGAGGTCCGCGACATCACCGTCAGCGTGCTGGAGAACCATCGCCTGCAAGCCAACGGTATCGACATCAGCCACCTGAGCACCGACGGCCGCTGGGCCACCCTGGTGATCAACGGTGTTCGTCGTCGCATGGCCTATCACCTCGATGACACCCAGCTCTGGCTGCCCGGCTTGAAGGTCATTAACCGCACTCAACAAGTCGCCAGCCGTCAGGCGGACGCCAGTACCGGCATCGTCAAGGCGCCGATGGACGGCGCGATTGTCGACATCCGGGTCTGCGTGGGTGAAGCCGTCACCAAAGGCCAACTGCTGTTGGTGCTGGAAGCGATGAAAATGGAGCACCCACTGACCGCCGGCATCGCCGGTGTGATCAAAGGCGTGCAAGTGGTTGCGGGTGACCAGGTGCGTAATCGCCAGGTTTTGCTGGAGATCGAATAAGGCTCGGCGTGCAGGAAAAAACAGCGCGGAACTACACAGTCGCGCTACGCTCTATCCCCATCAGGAAAGGAAGAGTACGGGAACCTGCGCGATGCCTCATTGGCTGATTATTGACCTGGAAGCCACAACGGATGAAGGCGGCTGGCCCGTGACGGAGATGGAAGTCATCGAGATCGGCGCAAGCCTGGTGAACCGCCAGGGCCGCGAGCTGGATCACTTTCAGCGCTTTGTGCGGCCGCTGCGTCGTCCATTGCTGACGCCTTTCTGCCGCCAACTCACCCACATCACCCAGGCCAACATCGACGCTGCTGCGCCGATCACCGAGGTATGGCCGCTGTTCGAGCGCTGGCTGGGCCAGCATCACTCACGCCTGGAAGGCTGGGCCAGCTGGGGTGACTACGATCGCGCACAGCTTGAGCTCGAATGGCAACGCCATGGCCTGACCAGCGCGCTTGCCCAGACGCCACATGTGAACCTCAAGCAGCGCTTCGCCAAGGCCCGGCGCCTGGACAAGCCGCTGGGGCTCAACGGCGCGCTGCAATTGGCGGGGATGCAGTTCAATGGCCAGCAACATCGGGCGCTGGAAGATGCGCGCAACACCGCCCGCTTGCTGCCGTTGATTTTGCCAGTCTAGGCAGCTCCCGTGGCCTTGGGCATACTGGCCAACCTTTCCAGACCCTTTCTTCCGAGGATTCCCCCATGTTCAAAGTCAACGAATACTTCGACGGCACCGTCAAGTCGATCGCTTTCGGCACCGCAGAAGGTCCGGCGACCATCGGCGTGATGGCCCCGGGTGAATACGAATTCGGCACCGCCCAGCGTGAAATCATGCACGTGGTGTCCGGCGCCTTGAGCGTCAAACTGCCTGACGCCAACGACTGGGAAACCTTCGCCGCCGGCAGCCAGTTCAACGTACCGGCCAACAGCAAGTTCCAGCTGAAGGTCGCAGTAGACACGGCTTACCTGTGCGAATACCGCGGCTAAGCGTTCGCCCGGACAAAAAAATGCCCGTCTCGCAGGAGACGGGCATTTTTTATGGGTGAACGACTTACTCGAGAATGGTCACCGGCATCCCCACTTCCAGGTGTCCCGGGCCGTCGTTGACCAGGTTCTGGCCAAACATCACATCGCCGTCCTGCTCGCGGTAGGTCTTGAGCGTGGTCAACGGTTCGCGGTCGGCACTGCGCTCGCCGCTGGAGGGGTCAATGGTGGTGAGGATGCAGCGTGAGCACGATTTGACTACGCGAAACTCTACATCGCCGATGCGCACACGCTTCCAACCATCTTCGGCGAAGGCCTCGCTGCCTTCTATCACCAGGTTGGGGCGAAACCGCAGCATCTCCATGGGGCGGCCGATGCGCTGGGACAAGTCATCCAGGGAGGCTTGGCCGATCAACAGCAGCGGGAAGCCATCGGCGAATCCCACTTTGTCGTCAGCCTTGCCGTAGCCGTCTTGAGTGGTGCGCGCGCGCTCCACCGGCACTTGCACCAAGCGCGTCGGCTTGCCGATAAAGTCGCTGACCCAGGCCGCCGCCGCCGCGCCCGCATCCGGCACGCGCAAGGTGTCGCGCCAGATGGTCACGCCGCGCAATTCAGCGTCGCTGCTCGGCAGGGCCACTTCCAGCGGCGCCAAACCGGGTGAACTCAGGGTCAGGCCGCCGGCACTGTTCCACAACGCCGACAACTGGCTCATCTTCGCCACCGCCCGCTGCGTGAGAAACCGCCCGCTGGCTTCGTCCACCAGCATCCAGCGTCGATCGCCGGCCAGCCCGAGTTTATCCAGGCCGATGTGTTGCAAGGTTTCGGCCTTGCCGGACTTCAAGGGATAACGGTAGAGCGCGCTGAGACGAAGCATGGCCTGCATTCCTGAGGGGCAAAGCGTCACCCTAAGGTCATGCGTGCGCTTCGTCCAGCATCAGTCGCTGGCGCACCACATCCACCAGCTTGTCCGGTTGGAATTTGGACAGGAAGTTATCGCAACCGACCTTCTTCACCATCGAGTCGTTGAAGCTGCCCGACAACGAGGTGTGCAGCACCACGTAAAGCCCACGCAGGCGCGGGTCGTTGCGGATTTCGGTGGTCAGGCGGTAGCCGTCCATCTCGGGCATTTCGGCGTCGGTGAAGATCATCAGCAACTTGTCGGTCATCACCTGGCCGCTGTCGGCCCAGGCCTTGAGCATGTTCAGTGCCTTGAGGCCGTCACTGGCGATATGCATCTTCACGCCCAGTTGCCCGAGGGTGTCGCGCAGTTGCGAGAGGGCCACATTGGAGTCGTCCACCAGCAGTACTTCGCGGCCACGGGCGCGTTCCAGCACCGGGTCTTCAAGTTTTTCGCGGGAGACTTTGGCGTTGTAGGGCACGATTTCGGCGAGAACTTTTTCCACGTCGATGATTTCCACCAACTGATCATCGACTTTGCTGATGGCCGTGAGGTAATGCTGGCGCCCGGCGCTGGTCGGTGGTGGCAGGATGGCTTCCCAGTTCATGTTGACGATGCGGTCCACGCCGCCCACCAGGAAGGCCTGCACCGAACGGTTGTACTCGGTAACGATAATCGTGCTGTTGGGCCCCGGCACCAACGGGCGCATGCCGATGGCCTGGGACAGGTCAATCACCGGCAGGGTCTGGCCGCGCAGGTTGACCACACCGCACACAAACGGATGGCGCTGGGGCATCAGGGTCAACTTGGGCAACTGCAGGACTTCCTGCACCTTAAACACGTTGATCGCGAACAGCTGTCGTCCGGCCAGGCGAAACATGAGAATCTCCAGGCGATTCTCACCCACCAGTTGCGTGCGTTGATCTACGGTGTCGAGAATGCCGGCCATTGAAAGCTCCTGATGTGGGATTGTGCAGTTCACTAAGCGTGTTATCGGCGGCAAGCGCCAGACCTTGACCCTTGTAAAATGCCACGTAAATTAATTGATGTCACACTGACATCATGGTTTACTGCGACAGCCTCTCCAAACGGCAGTACAGCAACGTCGCGCGACATTCAAATCGACGCGAGGTTCCGCTGTGTAAGGGATTCCCCTATACACAATCAGGCCCAACCTGATATTCGCGATATCTAATAGCCATTAATGTGACGCCATTCTCATTGCATGAATGGAGTCAGGCTTTTGTTTGCCATACCAAGCCCTCGGCCCACGGGTCTTCCAGACGTATACGTGGCGGCAACCAAAGTTGTGCAAGCGGCCCGAATGACGAGGGCTTTCTACAGCTATCGCGATCATTCAAATAACCGTCCTACTGAAATTTCGGAAGCGGGCTACAGATCTCAGTCATATTTCAGCGGTAGTTTTACGCCATTCACCCGGTGCTGCATCTCATCACCCGACCTTATGTTGCGGAGACTTGCATGATGAATAATGCAAACGAATGGCAAACCGCACTTCCCGAATTTCTGCTCGAAGCCGAAATGCTCTTGGAAAAGTCGCAAGAGTGCTTGAACCACCTGCATCTGATTCGCAACGACAGCGACGCCATCGACTGCATGAAAACCAGCCTGGCCAACCTGGCTGAAAAAGCCGAAGGCCTGGCCCTGCAGGCGATCAGCGAATTCTCCCGGCATATTCAATACCTGATCGCCAATGCCGCGAGCCCGATGGAATTGCATGACCAGGCGCTGGACGCCCTGCATGACTGCCTGACACTGCTGGCGTGGCAACTGGAGTTGATCGATTCCCGCACCGGCGAACTCGCCTTGGATGAGAGCGAACAAACCACGCTGATTGCGACGGTCACCTTGCAAATCCCCCAAAAAGACTTCGCAAATAAACCGCAGCAGCGTGCGCATCACGCGTCTTAAGCGCTGATCAGGTCGTATTTGTCGCCAAGTTATCTAAAAACGACCGTTCTCTTAGCGGTCGATAATCGCGCGCGGGCAAAAACATATCAATTAGCCATCAAGGCAATAACGATACCCGCCAACTTGATTTATATAACTCTCTCTTTTTAACCTTGGGGGCCTTTGAACTATAGGGCCACAGCGCAGGGCATTTGGCCGGTGATTAAACCCGCCAGCGTAAGGCGCCAGGCGACCAACGGTAATAGTGGTGGTACTATGCCCCGCTCGAAGTGACTCAACTTCATCATGTATAAAAAAACGTTTCTGCACCGTATTTCACATAGAGCCCTGTCAGCCGCCATGACCGGTCTTCCCGCAGCGAACCTTCATTGGCTCCATCCGCTATGTACGCCAGCCTAAAGTCACTCATCGCAAGGTCCGTGTCCCGCAGCAATACACGTCGCTTGGTCCTCGCCCTGTGCCTTTGCTCACTGCTGGTCAACCTGTGGGCCTATAGCCGCTCCGCGCCGTTGCCGATACTGATTTTGTGGCTCAACCTGGCCACGCTGGCGGTGGTGGGCTTGCAGCAGTGGCGCTCGCGCAAGTCGATAAAATTCCAGCCACAGGAATTGGCTGACCGCCTGCTGCAGGTCCAGGAAAACGAACGTCACCGCCTCAGCCGCGAACTGCATGACGATATCGGTCAGTTGCTGACCGCCGCCAAACTGCAAAGCGAATGGCTCAAGCGGCGTCTGCCGGACGACCTGCAAAGCCAATGCACCGTGCTGTGCAACACCTTGAATGAAACCCTGGCCAAAGTGCGCGACGTGTCCGCCATCCTCAACCCTCGGCAGCTGGCCAGCCTGGGGTTGGAGGCGAGCCTGCGCGCACATTTGCTCAAGACCCTGGAAAACACCTCGATCCACTGGAGCCTTGAATGCCAGCAACGGCTGACCGGTATCCCGGAAGAAATGGCCGTGGCGGCGTTTCGCATTACCCAGGAAGCAGTCACCAATATGCTGCGCCATGCCCAGGCGCACAATTTGCTGGTACGCCTGCAACGCTTGCCCGAAGGCCTGTCGCTGATGATCTGCGATGACGGCCTGGGCTTTTCGCCCGCCATCAACCCAGGCCGGGAAGGCCAACGCGGCATGGCGGGCATGTCCGAGCGAATCGATCAACTGGGGGGCGCTCTGACGGTCAGCAGCCAGCCCGGTAAAGGAACGCGGATCGAGGCGCTCTTCCCCTGGGCGCCCCGCGCCCTCGATCGGGCCAGGCCCCCTAAGGTTATCGAGTGACTTGCACTTTACTCCTGGTGGATGACCACGCACTGATTCGGGCCGGCGTACGCGCGCTGATCCAGGATATGCCCGGCTATACGGTAGTCGGCGAAGCCAGCGATGGCGCGCAGTTGCTGGAGAAATTCAGCGCCCTGCAACCGGATATCGTGCTGCTGGACCTGTCGATGAAATACACCGGTGGCCTGGATGCGTTACAGCAACTCAAGGCGACCTACCCCAAAAGCAAAGTGCTGATCCTGTCGATGCACACCGATCCGGAGCTGATCATGCGCGCGCTGGAGTCCGGCGCCCATGGCTACCTGCTCAAGGACACCACGGCCAACGAGCTGGAACACGCCCTGATGGCCTTGCGCAACAACGAGCGCTACCTGAGCCCCGCCATTGCCCACACGGTGATCAATCAGGCGCTGATCCGCAGCCAGGGCGCCGTCGGCGCCGTCGCCGACACTCACAACCTCACCGCACGCCAGCTGGAGATCCTGCGCTTGATCGTGCGTGGCAAATCCACCCGGGAAATCGCTCAAGGCCTGGGCTTGAGCATTAAGACCGTGGAAGCGCATCGTTCGCAGATCATGAAGCGCCTGCAGATATTCGATGTGGCGGGCCTGGTGTTATTCGCCGTTCGCGAGCAGATCATCAGCCTCGACGACTAACGGCGAGCCCAGCGGCAGGTGCACGCGCAGGGCTTTGGGCAAAGCACTGAAGCGCAAGTCGTCACCTTTCAACGGCTCACCATCCAGGTTGATGTACAACCCTTCGGCCACCTTGATCTCGACCCACGGCAGGCGCGCCCGCACAAACATATTGTCCAGCCCCCAACCGTCGCTCATCAGGGTGAGCAGCGTGCCGACCACCTCCTGGGGCGCCGGCAGAATGCTGATATCCAGCAAGCCGTCATCGGCCAATGCGTCAGGGCACAACACATGCCCACCGCCCGCCTGGCGTCCGTTGCCGATACCCAGCGCGAGCAGGTCGCCCTTCCAGTGAAAGTCAGGCCCTTCCAACTCGCCATAAGCGGCCTTCAATTCGCTGAAACGCGTCAGGCCGGTGAACAGGTAGGCCGCGCCGCCGAGCACTTTTTTCAAGTCTTCGGAGGTGTTGGCGGTGACCTGGCTGCCAAAACCGCCAGTGGCCATGTTGAGGAATATTTGCCCGCCGGCCTGCCCAAGGTCGATGGCCGTTGGCGGCACATCCAGCAGGGCGAGTGCGCGGGCAGGATCCAATGGCACCCCGGCGGCGCGCGCGAAATCATTGGCGGTGCCCAGCGGCATCAACACCAGGCTGGCATCGGTCTTGGCCTGCGCCATCGCCTCGGCGACATCGCGCAAGGTGCCATCGCCGCCACCGGCAATCAGGTGGGTATAGCCGTCGGCCAGGGCCTCATTGACCAGCCGCTGGGCGTCGCCGCCCTCCCACGTGACCCGCACCGCCAGCTCCCAGCCCTGTTCGCGCCGGGCCTGCACGGCAGCGCGCACATCCTCGTTGAGGGCTTGCTTGCCGTGCAGAATCAGCAATGCCTTGTGGGTGGTCATGGGGTGGATCTCCTGGGTTTAAAGGTGCTTGAAGGATGTTGACCTTTGCCGACGAGAAAAAAGCCATCGGCGACGCAAATTTATTGGCTGCCTAGAAGTTATCCATCGCGTTGCACATCGATACCTTGCCCTTGGGCTCAGGTTCTGCGGCATTCCATTGCTTGCCGTCTGCAGACAGCTCATGCAACTGGATTGAACAGTTCGCATACAGGGTCGCCTGCACCATGTAGTCCACGCCGGGTCGAGGTACAAAGGTCATGCTGCTGAAACATTGCCGGGAATACTGCAATCGCCCCAGGTAATGCAGCGCGATCGGTTGGTTCGCGGGCACCACCAACTCCGTGGTCACCGCACCGTTCCAGGTATACACCGGTCCGGGCATGTTCAGGCTTTCGCCATTGTGGTCGGGGAAGCCGGACTTGGTCGACGCCATCACCCCGGCACCCGGCACATTCCAGTCCAGGCAATCACGCCCCGGCACTGCGCGCACCAGGCCGTCGGTAATCAACCGCACGCGGGCGGTCTCGCCGGAATTCGGCGCGATATAGCCGGTGGACAGGGAACGGATGTTCGCCACCTGACCGCACCCGGTCAGCAGCACCAACAACGCCACGGGTACACCACGCAACACACTCATCAGCATTCAACTCGCAAGGAAAGAAACGGCCGTTACGGCTGGCGGCAATTCTGCTTTACCGACAACAGCGGCGCCGGATCGTACTTAACGCGCTGCAAACCATCGGCGCCCTGGAAGATGAAATACTTGATGCGGCAATCCTTGAACGTCGCCGAGTAGCCTTCCGCGCGAAAGCCCTCGCCGTCGACCTGCTTGATCACGGTGTTATTGCGGCTCACCACCGCGAGCACCTGTGCGTAGCTGTCCCCCATCTTCACCCCGGGCTCGCCGGTCTCGGTCATCGCCGAAGCGCAACCGCCCAAGCCGGCCGCTGCCAATACCAAAGCGGCGCCGCACATTCCATTGCGTGTGGTGTTCATGTCTGTTTCCTGTTGATTAAGCATTAACGGCGGCCTTCGCACACCGGTGATTCACTGATGCGTCCGGCCTTGCACGGGTCGAGTTTGTCTTTGCGTTTGAAGCCCCCGTCCTTCATGCAGTAGAAGCGCGTCAGCCTGATATCGACAGGCGATCGGTCTCCCCCGCCGTCCAGGTTGTCGTACCCGCAGGCACGCATGGCGGCTTTTACGCCGTCAAGGGACACACCGGACTTGTACCATCTCGAGAAGTCTGGCGGCGGCGGTTGAAAGGGGGTACAGGCGCTGAGCGCAGAAGCGCTGATAAGGACCCAGGCCACGACGCATGGGGGGCGCAAACCAGACGGTGTTAATCCAATGAGCGTTTGGAAAGACATGATTCATCCTTGTGAGTGAAACGTCCTACAGATGCAGGATTGGTCATCACAAAGACGAGAAAGTGCCCTGACTCTGCTGGGCACGTGTGACACGACCCACAACGTCTCGATCAACGGTGGGCGCTGGCCACCGCAAAGTCAGCCAGCAACGTCCGACAGCTGCAGCAACCTACGTCAGCTCTTGTGCAACTTACTCATCAACTGCGCCTCAGCCTGGGTCAACCCACACGACTGCGTGAGTTCATCCACTGTCGCCCCCATGCCCACCAGTTTTGCCGCTTGGGCAAATGACAGGCTCGACGGGTCGCGCTGTTCGATCTGCGCCAGCTTGTCCGGCAACGGCCCGAGGATCGCGCGCAGTTCATGCACCTCGTCCCCAACCCGCACCGCACTCTGCTGGAAGTGATCGACGCGCTTGACCAGGTCGAGAATGCGCCGGTCACGCACGCCGTCGCGCTCGGCCTGTTGCAGGGCCAATTCGCGTTGCTGGCGCATGTAGCGCAGCAGGAACGCCAACGTCCCGGCCCACAACAGGGCCAGGACAATCACCGCCGCCTCAAGGAACAATCAGATGCTCTCCAGTTCCGACCATTCTTCTTCGCTCATCATCTTGTCCAGCTCAACCAGAATCAGCAGTTCGCCGTTCTTGTTGCACACGCCCTGGATGAACTTGGCCGATTCCTCGTTACCCACGTTCGGCGCGGTTTCCACTTCCGATTGGCGCAGGTAAACCACTTCGGCCACGCTGTCGACCATGATCCCGACCACTTGCTTGTCGGCTTCGATGATGACGATACGGGTGTTGTCGCTGACTTCGACGGTATCCAGGCCAAAACGCTGGCGGGTGTCGATCACCGTCACCACGTTGCCGCGCAGGTTGATGATGCCCAGCACGTAGCTCGGCGCACCTGGAACCGGGGCGATCTCGGTGTAGCGCAGCACTTCCTGCACGCGCATCACGTTAATGCCGTAGGTTTCGTTGTCCAGTTTGAAGGTAACCCATTGCAGGATCGGATCATCCAAACCTTGTGCGGACGCTGACTTGTTCATACCCCTGACCCCTTCAAATGCCGTTGTACACGGCGTGTGTGCTTCGCTGACCGCACTTGCATGCGGACCTTATTGTTCAATCAACTGCGTTTGTTCTGCGGCATCGTCTTGACGGCGCCACTGGCGATCAACTCGGCCAGTTCGGCGACGTCGAGCAACGCGCACATGTGCTCAATTACGGTGCCCGCCAACCAAGGCCGCTGGCCTCGGTGGCTGCGCCATTTGATTTCGTTCGGGTCCAGGCGCAATGAGCGGCTGACTTGATGCACCGCCAGCCCCCACTCGTAGCCCTGCACCGAGATCACGTACTGCAAACCCTGGCGGAAGTCATCGCGGTAGCGGTCGGGCATCACCCAGCGCGCGGTGTCCAGCACCTTAAGGTTGCCGGCCTGACTGGGCAGAATGCCCAGGAACCACTCCGGTTGCCCGAACAGCGGTGTCAGCTCCTGGCCCTCAAGAGAATAGATCGAACCCAGGCACACCAGTGGCACCGCGAGCGTCAACCCGGCGACGTCGAACAGCAAACATTCGAACGGCTCGGCGGCCCATGACGGGCGATCATCACCGGTCACCGGCGGCGGCGTGATGCTCGGCGGCAGGTGGACTTCCACCACCGGCTCGACCACCACCGGCGCCACCACCGCGGGAGCGACCACTGCTGGTGCGACCGGCTCCAGCGGCACGACAACCGGGGCGACCACAACATGGGCATCACGCGCCTGCTCTTCGAGCACCGCCAGTTGGAATTCATCCAGCGTGCTTTCTGCTTCTACGGCCGGTTCAAGGACCAGAATCGGTTCCGGCAGCTCCTCCTCGGTCGCATCCTGCAGCAGGGCATCCAGGTAGGATTCAAGTGCCAGTTGCGGCCGGGTCTTGAGTTTGACAGGACGGTTCATCACGCCACCTGCGCCACAAGCTGCTGCGACAGCAGATGCTTGAGCAATGCGCGGTAGGCCAGCACGCCACGGCTTTTGCCGTCGAACTGCGAAGGCGTCAGGCCTGCACGGCTCGCGTCACGCAGGCGCGTGTCGACTGGAATGTAGCCTTGCCAAATGGTGTCCGGGTAAGCGTCACGCAACACACGCAAAGTGCCAAGGGACGCCTGGGTGCGGCGGTCGAACAAGGTCGGCACGATGCTGTATGGCAGCGCCTGTTTGCGCGAACGGTTGATCATCGCCAGGGTGCTGACCATGCGCTCCAGGCCTTTGACCGCCAGATGCTCGGTTTGCACAGGGATCACCAACTGCTGGCTGGCGGCCAACGCATTGACCATCAGCACACCCAGCAGCGGCGGGCTGTCGATGATCGCGTAATCGAAGTCTTGCCACAGCTGCGCCAGTGTCTTGGCGATCACCAGGCCCAAGCCGCTCTGCCCCGGCGACTGGCGCTCAAGGGTGGCCAGGGCGGTGCTCGACGGCAGCAGCGAGATGCTTTCGTTACTGGTGGGCAGCAACAGTTGCCCGGGCAAATCGCTCGGCACGCTGCCCTTGTGCAGGAACAGGTCGTAGCAGCTGTGTTCCAGCGCGTCCGGATCGTAGCCGAAATAGCTGGTCATGGAACCATGGGGGTCCAGGTCAACCACGACCACACGCTTGCCCGCCTCGGCCAGCAAACCGGCTAAGGCGATGGAGGTGGTCGTCTTGCCGACTCCACCTTTTTGATTGGCAACTGCCCAGACTCTCATTCGGTTGGTTCCTCCCGGCAGGCGATGGCGCGACCGAGACATTGCATAAAATTATTGAGCCGGCGACGGAGAATTGACGGCGCTCTGACGAACCGGCGGCTTAACGGTTGGCGGTGCAGTTTGTGTGCCAGCCCGCTTCAAGGCCGCATCCGGAGTTGCATTGGCAGTACCGGTGCCGGTCAGGCTGCGGCGTACATCCAGGTTGCGCGACACCACCAGCACCACGCGACGGTTGCGCGCCCGGCCTTCGGCGGTGGCGTTATTGGCCACCGGCTGGAATTCACCATAGCCCACCGACGCCAGGCGCCCAGGGTTTATGCCCTGCATCGCGAGCATCCGCACGATGCTCGACGCCCGGGCCGACGACAGTTCCCAGTTGGTCGGGTACTGCGCGGTGCTGATCGGGAAGTTGTCGGTAAAGCCTTCGACGTGAATCGGGTTTTCAAACGGTTTGAGGATCGCCGCGACCTTGTCGATGATGGTGAACGCCTGGTCGCTCGGCAATGCGTCGGCGCTGGCGAACAGCAGGCTGGAGTTCAGCTCGATTTCGACCCATAACTCGTTGCCGCGCACGGTCATCTGGTTGGATTTGATCAGGTCGCCAAAGGCAGCGCTGATGTCATCGGCAATACTTTTCAGCGGGTCACTGGTGCCACCAATGCCGGCGGCGGTTTCATCGCTGTCGTTGACCAGCGGCTTGGCCGGGGTCACGGTCTTGGGCCGCTCTTCGCCAATCGGAATCGGTTTCAGGGCACGGTCGGCGTCGTTGAACACGCCGATCAGGGCCTGGGAAATGACTTTGTACTTGCCTTCGTTGATCGACGAGATGGAATACATCACCACGAAAAACGCGAACAACAAGGTGATGAAGTCCGCGTAGGACACCAGCCAGCGTTCATGATTGACGTGTTCTTCAGGCTCGCGACGGCGACGGCTCACACTCACTACCTCCCATCAGTCCATAAAGCCCTGGAGCTTCAATTCGATGGAGCGCGGGTTTTCACCCTCGGCAATCGACAACAGACCTTCAAGCAACATCTCGCGGTAACGCGACTGGCGCATGGCAATCGACTTGAGCTTGCTCGCCACCGGCAACAACACCAGGTTGGCACTCGCCACACCATAGATGGTAGCCACAAACGCCACGGCAATGCCGCTGCCCAACTGCGACGGGTCGGCCAGGTTGCCCATTACATGGATCAGGCCCATCACCGCACCGATGATACCGATGGTCGGCGCATAGCCGCCCATGCTTTCAAAGACTTTGGCGGCGTTGATGTCGCGGCTTTCCTGGGTCAGAAAATCCACCTCCAGGATGCTGCGAATCGCTTCCGGCTCAGCGCCATCCACCAGCAATTGCAGGCCCTTGCGCGCGTAGCTGTCGGGCTCGGCATCGGCCACGCCTTCCAGGCCCAGCAGGCCTTCCTTGCGGGCGGTGAGGCTCCAGTTGACCACGCGGTCGATACCACCGGGCAGGTCAACGCGCGGCGGGAAAATAATCCAGATCAGGATTTGCATCGCACGCTTGAACGAACTCATGGGCGACTGCAACAACGCAGCGCCCACCGTGCCGCCAATCACGATCAGTGCAGCCGGGCCGTTGGCCAAGGCGCCTAAGTGGCCGCCTTCGAGGTAGTTGCCGCCGATAATTGCGACAAATGCCATGATGATGCCAATCAGGCTCAATACATCCATCAGAGGCAGGCCTCCACCAGATGCTTGCCGATATCGTCCAGGCTATACACGGCGTCGGCCAGGTCCGCTTTGACGATCGCCATGGGCATGCCATAGATCACGCAGCTGGCCTCGTCCTGGGCCCAGATCGCACTGCCGCCCTGCTTGAGCAGGCGCGCACCTTCACGGCCGTCGGCGCCCATGCCGGTAAGCACCACCGCCAGAACTTTGTCGCCGTAGGACTTGGCCGCCGAACCGAAGGTGATGTCCACACATGGTTTGTAATTCAGGCGCTCGTCACCCGGCAGGATTTTGATCGCGCCACGGCCATCAACCATCATCTGCTTGCCGCCCGGGGCCAGCAATGCCAGGCCGGGACGCAGGATGTCACCGTCCTCGGCTTCCTTGACGGTGATGCGGCACAGTTTGTCCAGGCGCTCGGCGAAAGCCTTGGTGAAGGCCGCCGGCATATGCTGGATCAACACGATCGGCGCCGGAAAATTCGCCGGCAACTGGGTCAACACCCGCTGCAGCGCCACCGGGCCGCCGGTGGATGTGCCGATGGCCACCAGCTTGTAGGCCTTACGCTTGGGCGCCGGTGAATGCGCACTCGGCGCCGCAGCACGCACCGGCGCCACCGCAGGGCGTGCCACTGGCGCAGGCGCCGGGCGCGCAAACGACGACGTCGGCGCAGTGGACGCCGCCGGCGCCACAACCGGTGCAGGCGTGGGCGTGCTGAACAGGCTGCGGCGGTTACTGCGCGAAATGCTGTGCACCTTTTCGCACAGCATCTGTTTGACCTTCTCGGGGTTGCGCGAGATGTCTTCGAAATTCTTCGGCAGGAAGTCCACCGCACCGG